>ENA-OOXT01001127-OOXT01001127.1-human-gut-metagenome-genome-assembly--contig:-NODE-1127-length-18159-cov-2.303082_pt1 | contig 18159 bp, 16 predicted proteins | sample MGYA00241590_ERZ501349 | MGnify/ENA primary metagenome ERZ501349 (study PRJEB25962, sample SAMEA2042838) | human gut metagenome | biome: human gut; feature: human-associated habitat; material: faeces...
GGTCGGGGTTTTTCAGGTTCACGTCCGAGCAGGCCTCGTCGATGAGGTCGATGGCCTTGTCGGGCAGGAATCGGTCGGTGATATAGCGCTCGGACAGCAGCACCGCCTGACGCAGAATGCCCTCGGGAATTTTGACGCCGTGGAACTGCTCATAGTAGTGGGCGATACCCTTCAAAATCTTGAGCGTGTCCTCCATGTTCGGCTCGTTGACCGTGACCGGCTGGAAACGACGCTCAAGCGCGGTATCCTTTTCGATGTGCTTGCGATACTCGGTGAACGTCGTCGCGCCAATGACCTGGATCTCGCCGCGGGAAAGCGCGGGCTTCAAGATGTTAGCGGCGTTCATGCTGCCCTCGGCGTCGCCCGCACCGACGATGTTATGCACTTCGTCGATGACAAGGATGACGTTGCCCATCTTGCGGATCTCCTCGATGAGGCCCTTCATGCGGCTCTCGAACTGGCCACGGAACTGCGTACCCGCGACGAGCGCGGTGAGGTCAAGAAGATAAACCTCCTTGCTTCTCAGCTTGAACGGCACGTCGCCCGCGACGATGCGCTGGGCGAGGCCCTCGGCGATGGCGGTCTTGCCGACGCCCGGCTCACCGATCAGGCAGGGGTTATTCTTCTGGCGGCGGTTCAAGATTTGGATAACGCGCTCGATCTCCTCCTCGCGGCCGACGACTGCGTCGAGCTTGCCGTCGCGTGCGCGCTGGGAGAGATTGATGCAGTAGGAGTCGAGGAATTTGTGCTTGCTCCCCTTTTCGACCTTCTTGTTGCTGCGCGGGCTCTGCGTCTGCTCGGCCTCGTTGCCATTTTGTGCGTCGTTCGCAGCAGGATTTCCGCCGAAAAAGCGGCTCAGGAACGGGAATGTGGCGGTCTTGCCGTCCTCGTCCTCGTTGTCGGCGTCCGGATCGTCGGCGTCGGTCAGACCTTCGAGGTTTTCCGCGCCGCCGAAGGCGCCCATCATTTCATTGGAGATATTGTCAAGGTCCTCATCCGTGATGCCCATGCGGCGCATCATCTCGTCCACCTGCGGCAGTCCGAGATTTTTCGCGCACTTGAGGCAAAGTCCTTCGTTGACGTTCTGCCCGTTTTCTTGACGGGTGATGAACACAACGGCGATATTCTTTTTACATCTGGAACAAAGTTGCGGCTGCATAGTATTTCCTCCTTGGGGTAAAGATCAGGGTAACAGCGCGGCGACAAGCCCGCGCGGAGTATGGCTCATAAAAAACGATAACAGATACGTGCCCTCGTAGTCGGCAAAGGCCTTGACGCCGAGCTTCGGTGCGACATCGCAGACGAGAAACAGCAAAAGTGCGCCCTCGATCAGGCCCAGCGCGCCGCCGCCGATGGTGTTGAGCGCGTTGAGCCTGCCCACGGTCTTGCCCGTGTCGTCGAGGTTGTCGACCGTGAAGCGCGTGAGCGACGGCGTGACGGTGCCGAGCAGCACGCACGGGAACGCGAAGATCACAAGGCACGCCGCGAGCGCCGCCCAGACGAGGAAGTTTTTCGTCACAAAAAGCGCCAGCAGCAGCGAGATGCCCGCGATCAGGTACCGTCCCACAAACGGGATGAGCGCGATCCAGATGGCCGCGATGATGAGGCGGCGGTAGAGCTTATCGGGCGTCGCGCTCCTGTCGGCGAGCTTTCCGCCCCAGACGTTGCCGATGGCCATCGCGATCATAATGACGCCGATGATAACGGTCCACACGATCTGCGACGAGCTGAAGTACGGGGCCATGAGCCTGCTCGCACCGAGCTCGACCGCCATGACGGACATACCGGCAAAAAATTCGGTCAGGTATAAAAAGTATTTGCTGCGGATGAGTTTATTTTCCATGCAGGACCTCCCTGTCGTTTCGTTTGTGCCGTCTTCGGTGTAGACAGAGAAATTATAACACGCCTGAACCGCTTTGCACAACGTTTTTGCCGCGTATTCATTCCCGATGCGCATATTCCCCTTCTGCACGCATATAGATGGAGCAACATGAGTCAGGAGTGTGCTGCATGAAGGGTAACATGGAAGAGCGCGCCTGCGCGCTGGCCGCCTACATCATCGAAAACCGCGCCACCGTGCGCGCCGCGGCAAAAAAGTTCGGCGTGAGCAAGTCCACCGTGCACAAGGACTTACAGGACCGCCTGCCGCAGTTCAACCGCAGCCTATACTTGCAGGTCAAGGAGGTGCTGGAGGTCAACAAGGCCCAGCGTCACATCCGCGGCGGCATGGCCACGCGAAAAAAATACAAGGGATTTTGAAACTTTTTTCGACTTTTTGCGTCTAACATAAGAGTGCGCCCTCCGCGCGGCAAAATTTCTCTTGCACAATTCCGCCGCGCAGGGTAGAATGCATTATTGTAAACCAAAAGAAAATGATCGGAGCAATTTTGAGATGCGAGAGCAGGATTATTACGAGCGCGGCTATGACGATGAGCCGCGCCGCAGCAAAAAGGCAAAAAAGCGCAAAAGAAAGCAGTCCGGCAGCCGCGGCGAGCGCGTGGTCGTGACGCTTTTGTCGCTTCTTTTCCTGACCGTGGCCGTCGTGGCGACGGTCAAGTACGTTGTGCGCGCGCCTGAGCCCGTCACGGACAACGAGGACCAGCAGACGCAGCAGGACGGCACGGCCGAGGACAGCGACGCCATCCAGACCATCTCCAACGGCAGGGAACGCAAAAGTAAATACTGCTATAATATCCTGCTCTACGGCGTGGACAACGACGCCGGCGGCAGCGATACGAATATGCTCATGCGCTTTGACGCGGTAAACAAGACGGTCGACGTCGTCAGCCTGCCGCGCGACACGCTGATGAGCAACGGCCACAAGCTCAATTCCTCCTACAATAACGGCGGCACGGAAAAGCTGCGCAGCAACATTGAAGACATGCTCGGCGTCCCCGTGGACTTTTACGTCTCTGTCGACTTAAAGGGCTTCATCACGCTCATCGACCAGATCGACGGCGTCGACTTCGACGTGCCCGAGGATATGGACTACGACGACCCCTACCAAGACCTGCACATCCACTTCAAAAAGGGATTGCAGCACCTCAACGGCCAGCAGGCCATGGAGGTCGTGCGCTTCCGCCACAACAACGACAACACCGGCTACGGCGGGCAGCAGGACCTCGGCCGCATCGGCACGCAGCAGGCGTTTTTGAAAACCGTGGCGCAAAAGCTCATGAAGCTCGAAAATGTCCCCGCGATGGCGGAAACGTTCTTAAAATATGTCAAGACCGACCTGACGCTCGGCAACCTCGTGTGGCTCGCCAACCAGGCGCTCTCCATGGGCGGGACGGACGCCATCAGCTTTGCCACGCTCCCCGGCGACGGTGCGGGCTGGTACAAGGGCATGTCCGTCTACGCGCTCGACCCCGAGCAGGTGCTCGAGATGACGAATTCGATGCTCAACCCCTATGTCGCCGACATCACCGCCGACGAGCAGAACATTTTAGTCCCGTAATTCCGCAAAATTCTGAGAATGTGAGAAAGAGAGATCAAACGCCATGAAGTTCCGCTTTGCGCTGCTTGTCGCGGCGCTCGCGCTTGCGCTGAGCATCAGCGCCTTTGCTTACAGCGAGGAGCCCGCGCAGGATGCCGCCGCTCCCGCACAGGAGGAGACGACGAGCGAAGACAGCGCCCCGTTCGTGCTTCTTCGCGTCTACGAGGGCCAGTTTACCGACGTGAAAGACGGCGACTGGTTCGCCTCTCCGGTCGTCTCGGCCTATGAATACGGGCTTTTGAACGGTCGCAGTGAGAGTTCCTTTGCGCCGAACGGCAATGTGACGATCGCCGAGCTTTTGACCATCGCCGCGCGGCTGCGCGCCATCTACACGACCGGCAGCGACGCGGTCATCCCCGCCGCGAAGGAAAACGAGGCGTGGTATGCGCCGTATGTCTCGTACTTGAAGAGCCAGAATTTGCTCGACAACAGCTTTGAGGGCTTCTACCTCCTGCCCGCTTCGCGCGCGCAGATGGCGGGCATTTTCGCCTTCGCCGTGCCGGAGGAATGGTACACCGAGCCCAACGCCTCGCTCGTCACCTCGGCCTACGCGAGCCGCGAGTACATCGCCGACGTGACGGACAAAACGCCCTACCGCAGCGAAATACTGCTGATGTACCGCCGCGGGCTGCTCTCCGGCATGGACGCAAAGGGCAGCTTTTATCCCGACCGCAGCGTCAGCCGCGCGGAAATTGCGGCGCTTCTGACGCGCGTGGTCAAGCCCGAAACGCGCCTGACGCTCACGTGGACGGTCGCGCCGTATCACTCCGTCAAAAACGCGACGCTCGCAAGCCTTGTCAAAGCGCCCGCGGCCACGTCGCTCCCGACGTCTGCCAAGGACACCGCCTCCATCGACGGTTTGGTTCGCAATATGCTCGCGCGCGGCGAGCACACGATCACGCTGAACTACTCCAAGGCCCTCACCACCGCCACCGCCAGCGCGCTGACGCAGGCGTTCACCTCCTGCGTCAAAACATACTGCGAGCAGATGTACAACGCTGTTTCCTGCCGCTCGTATTCGACGGGCAAGGTCGTACTCACGTTTTCGTCCACCGCCTGTACGGACAAAACGCTCGAATCGTACCGCGCCAAGGCGCTCGCCGCCGCGATCAAGGTCCACGACTCCCTTTGGGAGAGCGGCACGCTGAGCTACGACATGAGCCAGTATGAGATCGCGCGCACGTATTTTCAATGGCTGTGCGACCACTGCCGCTACGACAACGCCGCCGCGGACGATTCCGCGAGCCATCTTGCCTACGGCGCGCTTGTCAGCGGCCTTGCCGTGTGCGACGGCTACACGGGCGCTTACAACCTGCTCTTGAAGCTCGAGGGCATCGAGTGCACCTCGCTTTTTAACGACAGCCACATCTGGACGCTCGCGACGCTGGACGGCACGCAGTACCACATCGACGTCACCTGGGGCGACCAGTACGGGCGCACGGACCTGCGCTACTTCGGCATGAGTGAGGAGCAGTCCTACCAGTGCCACCCGTGGGGCACAGCGGACAAAAAGAAATAAGGATCGACATATAGGGAGCCCTGAGACGGGATGTCTCAGGGCTCCCTTTTTTATCACCATTCGAGCTTTGTGCGCACGTGCGCCAATGGCAGGTGAAAGCTCTCCCGCAGGACGTCGCGATGTTCCGGCGGAAAGTGCTCCTCTGAAAATTCATACAGCGGCAGAACCGAACCGTACTGCTGCGCGGTCTCGTAGAACCAGCAGCCGAATTCCAGACGTTCGAGCTTCGTTTGCAGCGCCGCGATCTGCGCGCGGACGTTGTCGCGCTCTTTGGCAAGGATGTCGCGGCGGGCGCTGAGTGTCTCTCCGCCGGGCCGGATGAGAGGCAGGAACGAGCGGATCTCCTTGAGCGGAAGACCGCAGAATTTCAGGTACTCGATGATTGAAAGCGTTGCAATATCGTCGTCTGTGTACGTTCGCTGCCCATTGCTGGCGCGCACACCGAGAGACAGCAGCCCCTCCTTTTCATAGTAGCGCAGGGTCGATGGGGCAATATTCATCATGCGTGCCACTTCTCCGATTGTATAAGGCATACGAAAATCTCCTTAAAAAACTGTTAAGATGACCGCGCGAAAACCTATTGACTTAAAGGCGACTTTAATAGTTACAGTTTACTTATCCAAATCGGTATTGTCAACAGAAATTAACGGGTAATTTTTCTTCCGTTTGTGTATGATGTTCCGATGCCGACAGTTTTTAAGAAGGAGAAAAGAAGCTATGAGAAAAATGATGCAGCGATCCCTGAGCTGTCTGCTGACTCTCGCGATGGTCGTCACGATGCTGATGACCAGCACGCTCGCAGCAGAGAAAAGCGCAAAACTGAAATTTGACTATTCCGCCAACTACGAATCCTCCAAGATCGTCAGTCTCGAAGTCTACAAGGGCTACCCCGCAAACGGCTATGCCGCAGAGGAAGAAATCCTCAAGCAGCTCGAAACGGTCAAGCCCCAGGCCGACGGCAGCTATGCCGTCACCGAGGCCGGCACCTATGCCTACCACGTTCACGGCACGGGCTACTATAACATTCTCCAGCTCTTCAATGTCACCGAGGCCGACCTGACCGCGGGCACGAAGAAGCTCACCGTCATCGGGATAATCGGCCATACGCACGGCGTGAGCAGGGCTACGAAACCACCGACGATACCCATCAGGAAGATGTACCAAACCGACTTGTTCTTGGTGCTCTGACCGTCCTCAAAAGCCTTCAGCTCCTTGATGACTGGTGTCCAGAGGTCTGAACCCACGCCAGCGGTGCCCGTGTCAGCCTTGACGGCAGTGGCGGTAGAGTCGCCAGCAGCAGCCTTGGCAGAGTCGCCAGCAGCGGCAACATCCGTCTTGGCCTCCTCTTCGGCAGCTTTGTCCTCAGTGGGGGCAGGTGCGTCCTTGGGGCCTTCACCACTATAGTTGAACTCCACGGACGTCGGCGGCATACACATCTCGTCGTTGCACGCGCCAAACTCTAGGTAGCCCTTGACGTTGTAGGTCTTGCCTGTAATCTTGTATTTCTGTACGAAAGTGACGTTGTTCTCGAAATAGCGAAGCTTCATGCCAAAGATGGGATCCATCTCGCTAATCTCGCGTCCAATGTGCTGCAACCCACCAATGGGTTTCACACCCTCGGCCTTATCTGTGTGTAAGGTCGCAGAGACCGGACCATCCGCAGGAAGTCCGGTGGAATAGACGTGCCAGCCCTTACTGATGGACATGGTGAACATCACCTGTACCTCGGTGTCCGACACTTGTTTCTTACTCGCCTTAAATTTGACGGGATTCCCTTGGGCAAAACATAGTAGTGCCAAAAGGCTTAACGTCAGAGTTAAAATGGCTCTTTTGTTAGTTCTCATATTCATGGTTTTCTATTAAACATTGGGGACAAAATTATTAAATTCTATCTACATGAGCAAACTTTTGAGCAGAAAATTTCCCCGTTCGGAAAAAAAAGGATAACTTTGCAGCGCATAGTAAAAATAGAGTACAGAGGAAACAGGAATTCCGGCATGATGAACATGTCGGGATTCTCGTTTTTTGTGTAGTTTGAAACAAACGAAAAAATCTAAAAAGCAGAATAAATTATGGCTTATATGTCACAGAAGGGCTACGATGAAATGGTAGCCCAGCTCCAACAGTTGGAGACGGTAGAGCGCCCGAAGGCTTCGGCAGCCATCGCCGAGGCGCGCGACAAGGGCGATTTGAGTGAGAATGCGGAGTATGATGCTGCCAAGGAGGCACAGGCCCACCTGGAGACAAAGATCAACCAGCTGAAGTTGGCTATCGCCGAGGCGAAGGTTATCGACACCTCGCGTCTCAGCACAGAGGCGGTGCAGATCCTTTCGACCGTGGAGATGACCAACATGGCCAACAACATGAAGATGCGCTACACCATCGTCAGCGAGAACGAGGCCAACATCAAGGTGGGCAAGATCTCCATCAAGACTCCGATCGCGCAAGGCTTGCTCAACAAGAAGGTCGGCGATGTGGTGGAAATTGCCATTCCGCGTGGTACGATCAAGTTGCGCATAGACAAGATCACCCTCGAATAATTACGATTATGGATATTTTCAGCAAGATTGCTGCTGGTGAGATTCCCAGCTACAAGTGTGCGGAAAGCGAGAAGTTCTATGCTTTCCTCGACATCAACCCCGTCGTCCAGGCCCATACGTTGGTCATCCCTCGTCGGGAAGTGGATTACATCTTCGACATGGAGGACGACGAGCTGGCCGAGTTTGAGGTCTTCGCCAAGCGTGTCGCCAAAGCCATCCGCACAGCCTTCCCCTGCAAGAAGGTGGCCCAGGTGGTGCTCGGCCTCGAAGTGCCCCATGCCCACATCCATCTTCTGCCCATCAACTCCGAGGGCGATGTCGATTTCCATCGCCACGTCCAGTTGAGCGAGGAGGAGATGAAGGCTACTGCCGAGAAGATTCTGGCAGCCTTCAACGCACAGTAATCCTCTCCTGGTCTTTTAGCCAAACGGGCTTGCAAGTCGCGTGACACCCAGGTGTCCGAAAGCTTGCAAGTCCGTTTGATATTTATTTAGGTATTCATTGGCATTTATTCCACCCGCACTTCGTCGATGAAGCACCAGGCAGGATAGCCGACGCCGTAGTGCCAGTCGGGGCACATTCCCGTGGCCTTGATGCGTACGCGGATGAAACGTGCAGAGAGAGGTTGTGCCACGCTGACCTTGCCTTCGACAAACTTGACGGCGATGTCGCGGTCTTCCTTCATCACCAAGGGTTCGCCAAAAGGCTGAAACTCTTTTCCGTCATTACTGACCTCGTAGCGCACCTCTTTGGGTAGGAGTACCCAGGCGCCCAACTGGTGGAGGAAGTCGGTGCTTATGGCAGAGATGCTGGTCTCCCTGCCAAGATCGAGGGTGAAGTCAGGATTGGTCCCTTCCCATCCTACCCATCCCTCCACGAAGCTCGATCCGCCGAAGAGACCATCGGTAAGGGCGGTGGAAGCCATTCCTTGGTAGCGGTCGTGGGGAGCGGTGTTGAAGACCACCGTAGCGCCCTTCGCTTGGGTGACGACACGCGAGGGGAGGAAGCGCTTCAGATACAAGTCGCAATAGTCGGCAGGTGCATTGCCGCGCTCGTTGAGCGACTCCACACCGAAACGTACGGATCGTTCGCGAAAGCATTTCACCTTTGCCTCCACACCCTTCTCGTCCTCAATGCCCTTGGTGCGCGCTATCTCCAGTTCGGCATATTGCAGCGGCAACCGGCTGATCTGCACCCGCTGGAGCAAGACGCTATCGCCACGGACCGCCGCCTCTGCCTTGTCGAAGAGTCGGGCGTAGGTGTGCATCAGGTCGTCGGAGAGCATTCCGTCCTTGTGGGTGATGGGCGAGTCGTAGATCCATAGTGGCACATGACTGCTCAGCAGCGCACCCTCCATAATCTTCCGATAGGAGTAGAGTTCGGTGCCTGCCTCCTCGCCATAATAGTCCGTGAGGAAGACGCGCATGAGCGAGTCGGCGTCCTGATAGGGATTCCACATCAGTTTGGCAATCATGTAAGCACGCAGTTCGGCGAAGTCTGCTCCCTCGTAGCCGTTCACCTGCTCAAACAGCATGTTGGCGTGGTTGCGGTGGAAGAGCTGGACGTTGGGTGCCAAGACATGGAAGTTGGGGAATGGTGCTACCATATTGTCGAAGTTGATGCCATAGTCCCAGACGAAGATGTTGTTGGAGATGCGGCTCCAGCCCTCCAGGGCCCTTACAAAGTCGCGTCCGCTCTCGTTGTCCGTCAGAGGCACCTCGCGCTTGGCGTCAATGCTGCAGAGCATGATGTTGACGTTGGGAAGCGGTTTGACCAGTCTTGGCGGTTGCATACTATAGAGGTAGGCGAGGGTAGAGAACTCCTTGTCAGGGTAGCGCGAGGCCAGGCGGTTGAGAAATCGGATGATCGGGCCGCTGGCAGAACCTTCCTCCGTCTCCACCTCCGTGCATTTCTCGCAATGGCAATTGGTAAAGTTGCCGTCGTTCTGACTGATGGAGATCATTTTCATGCCCGGGTTGCGGGCGAAGATACTGTCGAGGTTGTGGCAGACCTGCACAAACAGTTGCTCATTGGTCAGACACCACTGGCTGTGAGATCCTGGCTGGCGTCTGCCATTGATGAGGGCATACCATTCCGGATGCGCCTTCCCATAGACGCGGCTTGGGAGAATCTTGTCGAAAGTGTGTACCCACAGGTTGTCCATGAACATCTGGTTGGGACGTTCCATTCCATACCAATCGACAAACAGCGGGTCGCGCTCACTATAGCTTACCGACTGTCTGTAGCGGAAGGCCGGAGTCTCCGCCCATTCGATGACGGGTAGCTGTAGGTCGCCCACCTTCTGGACCTTGTAGCCTTGTACATGGTTCACCGTCCAGGCGTCCTTTCCCAGATAGTTGATGCCACAATAGCGTTCCAGCAGGTGCGCCACTCCGAGGATAGCCCCCTTGTCGCCTCCCGACAGGATGCGCATGGTGCCGTTGTGGCAACTGATTTGAAATCCGTCCTCACCCGCCTGGTCCGTCTTGCCGCCGATGAAGACGATCTGTCGGGGCTTTTTCTCTGCCCGAAGTCCTACGGACAGCGTCGTCCCTGTCAGTTTCTCGACGAAATAGTTCATCACCTCGGCAGCCCGGCGAGCAGCATGGGTCGTGTCCGTCAGTACGATTTGTGCCGCTGGCTTGCCTCGCTCGACAAGTGATATCTGTGCATGAGAGGTCAGCGGAAGAAACATTGCCAGAAGAGTTATAATCCGCCGGCAATAGTACGTTGTGTATCTCATATTTTGTAAATGATGGTTTCAGCTACTGCAAAAATACGGCTTTTTGGCCGAAGCGGGAAGAAATACCGTGTGAATTTTGTCCATTCGGGATTATTATCGTAACTTTACCACCTGAAATAACAATACTAAAGACAATTCGTAAATAAAAACTTTCAAAGCAATCAACACGATGAAGAAGACTATCTTTTCGATTTTGGCGTTGCTCGTGAGCATGACGACGATGGCGCAGTATCAGCCTTCGGAGCAGATCAAGGAGAGCCAAAAGGAATTCCAGGACTTCAAGTTTGGTATTTTCATCCACTGGGGTATCTACTCCATGCTCGGCGACGGCGAGTGGGTGATGAACAACAAGAGTATCAACTACCAGGAGTATCCGCATTTGGCCGACGGTTTCTATCCGTCTCGCTTCAATGCCGACGAGTGGGTGCGCACGTTCCGTGAGGCGGGTGCCAAGTATATCACCTTCACCACCCGTCACCATGACGGTTTCTCCATGTGGCATACCGCCCAGGACACTTACAATATCGTTGATGGCACTCCCTTCAAGCGCGATATCCTGAAGGAGCTGGCCGACGCTTGCCACAATGGCGGCTTGAGCCTCCACCTCTACTACAGCCACCTCGACTGGCATCGCCTCGACTATCCGCTCGGCCGCACGGGCAAGAAGCTCGGCCGTCCTACGGATAAGCAGAACTGGCGTAGCTATTATACCTTCATGAACAACCAGCTCCGCGAGTTGCTCACCAACTACGGTCGTGTCGATTGTATCTGGTTCGACGGATGGTGGGACCATGATGAGGACAAGACCCCGTTCAACTGGGAGCTCGATGAGCAGTATGCCATGATCCATCAGCTCCAGCCCCAGTGTATCGTTGCCAACAACCACCATGGCAAGCCCTATCCTGGTGAGGATATCCAGATCTTTGAGCAGGACCTCCCCGGTGAGAATACCTACGGTCTGAGTGGACAGGATGTCAGCCAGCTTCCGCTGGAGACCTGCCTGACGATGAACTACACTTGGGGCTATAGCATCACGGATAAGAAATACAAGTCGAAGGAGACCCTCGTCCGCGAGCTGGTGCGTGCAGCAGGCAAGAACTGCAACCTCCTGCTCAATGTCGGTCCGCGTCCTGATGGTCAGCTTCCCATCGAGGCTGTCGAGCGCCTGCAGTATATCGGACAGTTCCTCGGCAAGTATGGCGACACCATCTATGGCACGCGTGGTGGCCTCGTAGCCCCGCACGACTGGGGTGTGAGCACGCAGAAGGGCAACCGCCTCTTCATCCACATCCTCTCTCTGCAGGACAAGGCCCTCTTCGTCCCCACGGGCGACCGCAAGGTGAAGGCTGCCAAGGTCTTCATCAACGGAAAGAAGGTCGAGTTTAAGGCCGTTGCCAATGGCTATGTTCTCACGCTCCCCGAGCAGCCGTCTGGCGACGACTACGTCGTAGAGCTGACGCTGGCATAAGCCTCAGGTTTCAGCCACGGTAAGCAGTCTTCCCGAGAGACTGTCCCGATACAGTGGCGGGCAACAGAAAGGTGTTAATCCCTTTCCGTTGCCCGCCGTCTTGTTGTCAGTCTTTATCACTTGGTCTATGCACCGTCCTTCATATTATCTTGCTGCTTTTGGGTTGATGAGAGGTCTTCCTACATTGTTGTCCTCAACGTCTGCTTATTCTGCGCTCCTACATTGGCTGTGCATGGCACGCCGTCCGTAGAAGAAGATGAGGACGAAGCAGAAGAGTGGGAGAACGAAGGAGAAGTTGACGGCAGGGAGACCGCACACGACTCCTTGGTCGATGATCCATCCTTGCAGAGGTGGGAGGATGCTGCCACCGACAATGGCCTCCACCAGAAAGGCTGCGCCGAGAGTGGTGTCGCGCTCCTCCACGTCTTCCAAGGCAATGCCGTAGATGGATGGGAACATGATGGACATAAATGCCGAGATGACCACCAGACAGTAGAGTCCCGTCATGTTGACCAGCAGGATGGTGCCGAGGGTACAGATTGATGCGCCGATAGCGAAGAGGGTGAGCAACTTGCGCGAACTGACGTATTTCATCAGCCAAGTACCCACAAACCGGCCTGTCAGCGAGAGCGACATGGCGACGATGTTATACATCTGCGCCGTGGCCTTGTCGATACCCAGATGATCTGCATACTGGATGATGAAAGTCCACACCATAATTTGAGCCGCTACATAAAACACTTGTGTCACCACCCCCTGACGGTACAAACGGTTCTTCCATAGCCGTCTAAGTGACGCTTTCACGTCGAGTTTCGTTTTCTGCTCCGCCACGTCTGGCATCTTGACGACCGTCACCACCACGAGAATCGCTACCACCACCAGTCCCAAGACTACATAGGGGTCGCGGATGATGGCGATGTCATGAAGACGGATGGCTGCCTTCTCTGTTGCTGAGAGGGTGGGGTAGAGGATGGCACCCGCTGCATCCCGTTGATCCGAGATCAACTGGGGCAGTACGATGAGCGACGCGATAGCCATGCCACAGAGCGATCCGATGGGGTTGAAGGCCTGTGCGAGGTTGAGACGGCGTGTCGAGGTCGCCTTGCTACCGAGCGAGAGGATGAAGGGGTTGGCCGTCGTCTCCAGAAAGGCGAGCCCAAAAGTGAGGATATAGAGCGACAAGCAGAAGAATGAAAACTCCTGGTAGGCTGCTGCAGGGATGAAGAGGAAGGCCCCGCAGGCGTAGAGGAGTAGGCCCAGTTGGATGCCCCGCTTGTAACTGTACTTCCGGATAAACAGGGCGGCGGGAATCGCCATGGTCGCGTAGCCGCCGTAGAAGGCAAACTGGATAAGCGAAGCCTTGGCAGCCGACAGTTCCAGAAGTGTCTGAAAAGCCGCCACCATCGGGTTGGTGATATCATTGGCAAATCCCCATAGCGCAAAGAGCGAGGTGATGAGGATGAATGAGAATCGTCGTTTCTTGTCTATTAATGGATGTTCCATCGGTTGTGAATCGTTTTGAGCGTGAGGCAAGCCTGCTGTTTTATAGTCCTATGCTTGCTCGAGAAGTCTCCGTTTTTCCAGAAAGTCAGCCACCTACTTTCGCAGGAAGAACCGGACCAGTAGGAAATTGACTGGCACACAGACACAGAAGACTGGGATGAGCGCCCATTGCTTCGGCATGCCGACAAAGAGGAAAATCTGCAGCAGCAGCGTCTGCATCGTGTAGTTCACCAGGTGGGAGAGCGCGAAGCCCATGCCCCGCTTCGTAGTCGCCTTCACACGGAAGGTGAAGCGGGTGGAGGCGATGTAGTTGAAGGCGAAGCTCACGAGGTAGGCCAGCGTGTTGGCCAGGGCGGGCATCAGCCAGAGCAGGAATAGCAGGTAGCAGCCATACTGAAGTAGTGTGGCAGCCACACCGACGATTCCGAAGCGGATGATCTCGTCCAGCGTCTTGTTGCCGATAATCTTGGTTGAGGTGGGTAGGCTTCGGGGGAAGTCGCGCTCCACCTCCTCCACGATGGGGTCCTTCTCCCCTCGCTGACAATGGAGTTGTCCGCTGGAAGTGCGAAAATAGCCTGTGTCGGAAGCCTCTATCAGTTCCTTGTCACCCCTGCTGTCTCCGAAGGCCACGAGGCGGTAGGTCTTCCGCAGCGGAAAAGTCTGGAGTAGCCGCTTGGGCTTTTCCGCCCCATAGCAGTTCATGGTGAGAAATTGTCCCGTCACCCGTTCCTCGCGCACGTCGATCTTCGTGCAGGAGACGACCACTCGGTCGCCAAACTCGGCGAAGAAAGGTCGCACCCAGTTTTCTATGCTCGCGCTGATGACAATCACCTGGTGGCCCTCGTTGAGGACACGGCGGATGATGGCAAAGCCGTCGTCGCGTCGGACCGACTGGCAGTCGTGAGCAAACCGCGTGCAAAGGTCGTCAAATTCGTTGATCCCCATCCCCTTGAAGAACCAGGAGAAGACCCGTTGCTTCGCCTTCCAGTTGGGGTAGCGTCCCAACTTCATCAATACGAGGATGGGAGCGAAGCGCAGGATGCCCGCCAGCATACGGCGTGTGCCGAAGACATAGCGGATAAACTCGATGAACGTGTCGCGTCGCGTCAGCGTTCCGTCGAAGTCGAAAGCGTAGATTTTCATCTCGTCCTTACCTTATATAATATATAGACCTTACCTTAGCAATATACAGGCCTTGTTAGATAGTGAATAAGTAAACTTTACTTTATAATGGATAAAACTGACCGCAGACAGTCCTTCTGTCCACGGCTATATGACATAGATCATGACGAGGAAGGCCACGCCCCATGCCGCCACGATCAGTTGCGTGAAGCGGTCGCGGAGTATCACCTTCGTCGGGTCGCCACTCCGCTTGTCCACCACCGTCAGCTGGATGTAGCGTAGCAGTCCGAGGATGACGAAGATGCTCGTCAGGTAGAGATAGTCCGACTGATAGTGGCTGACCACCTCCGGGCTGACGGTGTACATGATGTAGCAGACCAAGGTCACGGAGGCCGTGATGGTGATGGCCTGGTTGATAAACGTGAGGTTATAGCGGATGGTGTTCTTTCGTGGTGCCTCTCCCGTCTCGTTCATCCTCACCACGTCGTCGCGTCTCTTGGCAAAGGAGAGGAAGAGCATGAGCAAGAAGGTCATGAGCACGATCCATTTGCTCAGGAAGATGCCCGAGGCCAGTCCTCCCGCCAGCAGGCGCAGTACGAATCCGAAGGCGACGATGCACACGTCGATAATGGCATACTGCTTCAGCCGCATGCAGTAGGCGATGTTGAGCAACCAGTAGAAGACAATCACGCCTCCCGTTTCCCAGCGGTTCTCCGGCAGTAGGAGGAGTACAGCCATCGCCAGTACAAACATCAGTCCCATGAGTCCCCACGCCTTGCGTACGCTCACCTGTCCCGACGCGATGGGCCGCGCACACTTCACGGGGTGGCGTCGGTCGTCCTCCACGTCGATGAGGTCGTTGAGGCAGTAGATGGACGATGCGGCGAAGCTGAAGGACAAAGCCGTGATCAGTCCGCTCGTCATGGGCTCTGGCTGCAGGAGTGCGCCTCCGAAGAAGACGGGGAGCAGCACGATAAGGTTCTTGATCCATTGTTTCGGGCGGATCAGTCTCACGACGGGGTGTCCGCCGTGTTGCCGGGTGGGCTTGTTGATGGTCTCGTGAGTCATTGGATTCGCTTTTCTATGGGTTTCGTCATGCGGGCCAGGATCGTGTGGAGCGCCCAGGCCACAGGCAAGGTGATGGCGATGGTGATAAGAAATGTCGGCCAGTAGCCGAGGTGCAGTCGCTCGATGTAGGTCATCACGAAGTGATCGTGGATGAGATACGCCTCCAGAGAGAGCGCCCCCACGAACCGGCAGGCCCCATTGAACGCCTTCGGCGTGCGTCGGAACACCCGGTTGAGCAGCAGGATCGACGTCACCGTGAGCGGGATGTAGAGCATCCGCTCCAGGAAGAGGGGAAACTCGCCATGGCGCACCTGCTCCAGAAACACGCTCGACGCAAAGGCCATGCCAAACATGATCAGTATCATCCAGATGGAGGTGCCGTCCAGCGTCTGCTTCTCCTGTACCGCCTTGCCAGCGTTGAGGCCGATGAAGTAGATGGGCACGCGACTCCAGAAGATCTCCAGGTGGCCCACCGCCTGATGGATGGGGGTGACATACTGCACGAGGATGCACCACATGATCATCACGATGGGCAGCCAGCGGTAGATGGGGTGCCGGATGATGAGGCTCAGATAGGCTGGCGTGAAGAGATAGAGCATCATCGTGGCGGGGATATACCAGAAGGTCAGTTCGTCGTGGAGCCAGAAGTCCCAGTTGATGGTTATGTCGCCGATGAGGTCTATGAGGCTCGTGCTGTGGCCCCCGTGGTGGATAAAGTCGGGGATGTAGAACGCGCATGCCGCCACCAGCCATGCTGGATAGATGCGCACGAGGCGTCGCAGGAGAAAGCGTCCCGCCTGTTGTCCCTTCGTCCATGAGAACCAGAGTCCCACGCCGCTGAGAAACAGAAACATATCCACGCCGATATTGCCGATACGGCGCAGTCCGTAGAAGGCGTCCTCGCGGGGCAGACCCACGTGGAAGAGCACGACGAACAACATTGCCATGCCCATCAGCTCCCCTCGGTATCGGGAGATATTGGCCAGTTCGATATCCTTGATTTTCATGCTCCTTGCGGCTTTTTCAGGGTGGGACTGGGTATCTTCTCCATCAGCAGGGCTACGAGCCACGCCAGGCAGAGCGAGGCGATGATATAGAGCAGTAGTCCGGCATAGACGTCGCCATGATGTGAGATGGGTATGAAGACCTTGCGCGTGATGGGGTGGCAGACGAAGAGTGCCGCACTCAGCGAGCCCGTCCACACCAGTATCCTGCCGACCCCGGCGAGCCATGGTGTCTCGCCGACGAGGCGCACGCAGGCGATGGAGGCAGAGCAGACACAGAGAGGCACGAGGTACCATGTCCAGTAGTTGAAACTCAGTAGGAAGATGAGCACCACGGAGACCATCAGGTTGAGCGTGTCGAAGCGCGCATGGCCCACGCCGTCGCGCCATGAGAGAAGCCCCGTGGCGTAGCGTGCGTAGAGCAGTCCCGCGCCGAAGGGCAGCATCCCCCCGACGAAGTTGTATCGCCAGCGGTTGAGCGCTTCGCTCTCCGGATCACATGCCATCTGGATGACCGTGCAGACGACCATCAGTCCTACCGTGACAGTCCAATGGCGACGGAAGAGCAACAGCCGATAGACGATATAGAGCTGCAGCATCAGTCCGAAAAACCAGTAGGGTCCCGGCCAGATGATGCGGTCGGGAGTAGGCAGGAGATTGTTGAACATCCCCATCTGCGCCACGATGTCCATCAAGTGGTAGGTGTGGGATCCGGGCGTGATGGCATCGAGCATCGTGAAGGCCACGAAGCCGACGATCATCATGCGGAAGAGTTTGAGGAAATGGAAGCGTACAAAGGCCGCGGGACTTGCGTCCCTGGGCTGCGGATCGTCATACCGCCGCCGCGTCCGCTCATATTTCATCGTCAGTCCATAGGCGCTCAGAAAGAGGAATACCGGCACGCCATAGTGGCCGAAGAAGGAGATCAGGTGCACGGGGAGCCATGTGTCGGGGCATCCCAGCGCATGGCGTAGTCCCTCCACATTACTGCGGAAGAACTGGTATTCGTTCTCCTTCACCGCCGGGCCGAGCCAATGGCAGTAGTTGTGGAGGAAGATGCCGAGGATCGCCAGGCCCCGTAGCGCATGACATTCGCTTCGGCTCAGCAGTCCTCGGTCGGCTGTGATGGGTGACTTGTTCATTGTTTCTTTCTTCTCGCTTTACTTCTCACTTTTTACTTCTCAGCCGATCATAGTCGGCCTGGTTCTTCAAGATGCGTGGGCGCCGCTCCTGATACTTCGGCGACAGCACATTGTACGCCTCGTGGTAGTCGGGTGCCTTGATGCCGGCCAGGTAGAGCAGCGTGTGGGGTAGCGCGTCGGTCATCAGCCGTCGGTCTTTCGCTGCGCGAATCTCCTGGTAGAGCTCAGGATGCTTGGCAATCATCGACTTCGAGCACCAGATCCAGAACGGCACCTCAAATTCGTAGTGCGCCAAGTCGTAGTCGATGGCTGCGCTATGGTTGCGGCAGATGAAACCACGCGTTCCCTCGAAGCACTCCTCGCCATGGTCGGGGACGTAGATCACGATTGCGTCCTCATTGACAAACCGCCTCACGATCTGATCGACGATGCTGTCGTTGTAGAGCGTGGCGTTGTCATACTCCGACAAGACGCGCCGCTGGTAGTGGTTGAGTTCGGGTCGCCGATCCTTGTAGTCGTCGGAACGAAACAGTCCCCGTCCCTTCGGGTAGCGC
>ENA-OOXT01001131-OOXT01001131.1-human-gut-metagenome-genome-assembly--contig:-NODE-1131-length-18122-cov-2.697127_pt1 | contig 18122 bp, 6 predicted proteins | sample MGYA00241590_ERZ501349 | MGnify/ENA primary metagenome ERZ501349 (study PRJEB25962, sample SAMEA2042838) | human gut metagenome | biome: human gut; feature: human-associated habitat; material: faeces...
GGAGCTCGCAGTTTCAGGCGAGGAATACGGCCTGCTCCGCGAAGGGGATGAGGGAACACTGCGTTTTCAGGGAAAGCGCTTCCTGTGCTTTGCGCGCAGCAGGGAAAACATCGAAAAAAGCCCAGAAATACGGTAAAAAGGCGCAAAAAAGTGTTGCAATCCCGTTTGGGGTGCGCTATAATAATAAAGCTGTATTTCTGTATATAGCGTTTGCAGAAGGTTGCCGGAGGCCATTTCCGGGTAATTTCCGCAAAATAAGCCCACAAAGATGGGCGACCCCATTTGCCCCGAAAATTTTGGCATCGGGACAAAGGACAAGCAAATGCAAAAGCATTTGCTTAAAAAAATGGTGCGGCACACGCGGAAGCGTGTATCGGCGCACGGTTTAGGAGGAACAAGAAAGAATGGCAAGCCAGAGGATCAGAATCAAGTTAAAAGCATATGATCACAATCTGATCGATCAGTCCGCATCCAAAATAGTGGAGACGGCAAAGCGCACAGGTGCGAAGATTTCGGGCCCTATCCCGCTCCCTACGGAAAAAGAGGTCGTTACGATCCTGAGAGCAACGCATAAGTATAAAGACTCTCGGGAACAGTTCCAGATCAACACCCACAAGCGTCTTATCGACATACTGGAAGCAAATGCGAAGACAACCGACGCTCTCATGCGTTTGGACCTGCCCGCCGGTGTTGATATTGAGATCAAGCTTTAATCCGGAAGTGTAGGAGGTAAACAATGCTGAAAGCTATTTTAGGTAAAAAAGTAGGAATGACGCAGATCTTCAAGGAAGATGGCGCGATGATTCCCGTGACGGTCGTCGAAGCGGGCCCTTGCGTAGTCACTCAGGTAAAGACGGTAGAATCCGACGGATATGAAGCGGTGCAGGTCGCTTTTGGCGATGTGCGGGAATCCCTGCTCACCAAGCCGGCGGCCGGACAGTTCAAGAAAGCTGGCCTCGCGGTCAAGAAGTACCTGCGCGAATTCCGCACGGCGGAAGAATTCAAGGTCGGCGACGAGATCAAGGTCGATGTGTTTGAAAACGGCGACAAGGTCGATGTGACCGGCGTTTCCAAAGGTAAGGGCTATGCGGGCGCGATCAAGCGCTGGGGTCAGAGCAGAGGCCCGATGGCGCACGGTTCTAAGTACCACAGAGGCCAGGGTTCCATGGGCGCGAAGTCCTATCCGGGCAGAGTGTTCAAGACCAAGCGCATGCCTGGTCACATGGGCGCAGTACAGCGCACGATCGTCAATGTCGAAGTCGTTGGAGTAGATGCTGAGAAAAATATGCTCTTGATCAAAGGCTCAGTACCTGGCGCGAAGGGCCAGCTCCTTACAATTAAGAAGTCCACAAGAGCGTAACACGATTGGAAGGAGGAATCACTAATGCCTAATGTAAATGTTTATAATCAAGATGGCAGCCTTGCTGGGGAGATCGCGTTGAACGATGCGGTGTTCGGCATCGAAGTCAACACTTCTGCGATTCATCAGGTCGTTGTCGCGCACAACGCGGCGGCAAGACAGGGCACTCAGTCGGCGCTGTTCCGCGGTGAAGTCAGCGGGGGCGGCATTAAGCCTTGGCGGCAGAAGGGCACCGGCCGTGCAAGACAGGGTTCGACCCGCGCGCCGCAGTGGCGGCATGGCGGCGTTGTATTTGCGCCGAAGCCCAGAGAATATGACAAGAAGGTCAACAAGAAGATCAAGGCGCGCATCCTCCAGCAGGTGAAGGACATCTTCGGGGGCCAGCTCTTCGAGATGATGTTTGGCGGCGCGGGACTCAACCGCGAGGTGGAGGACTTCCTCCGCCATATCGGATTTCCCCTGGCCGTGGGCTACGGCACGACCGAGACGGCCCCGCTCATCACCTACAGCGACTACCGCGACTTCGTGCGCGGCACCTGCGGACGGGTGGTGGACAACATGGAGATACGCATCGCCAGTCCCGACCCAGCCAACGTGCCGGGCGAGATTCTCACGCGCGGCATGAACGTCATGCTGGGCTACTACAAGAATCCCGAGGCCAGCCACGCCGTGCTCGACAAGGACGGATGGTTTCACACCGGCGACCTCGCCACCATCGACGCTGAGGGCCACGTCTTCATCCGCGGACGCATCAAGAACATGCTCCTCAGCGCCAACGGACAGAACATCTATCCCGAGGAGATCGAAAACAAGCTCAACTCGATGATGATGGTCAACGAGAGCGTCATCATCCAGCGCGACAATGCCTGCCGCGCCCGGATGGCACGCCACCTCGCGCAGGGCGGTTTCGCCGTTGGGCAGGCGCACATGCCAATGCTCAACGCGGATAATCTTGCCGGGGAAAACGACTTTCCCATCCAAATACTCTTCCGTCAGCTGCTTGTCGTCTATCATGGTCAATGTCCTCCTCAATAATAGGATGATTTTCGCCATAGTGATTCGACAAGAGACGCAAAAAATCCTGCGAATCGCAAGGAAAAATGCGGCAGGGTGCGGAAGATTGACAAACCGCGCCGCTGCGGTATAATAGAATGGCATCAGGCCCGCAAAGGGCAGGAGCAAGGAGGAAACCCAACATGAGAAAATCCGGCGTCAAAGGTCTTGGCCGTCTGCTGTCTGTGCTGATGGTGGCGGCGCTGCTGATGACAACCGCGATGGTTCCGGCGCTGGCGCTGGATCGCTGGGAGGACGTCGTCGTGTCCGTCATTTGGACGGATTCGCAGGGACAGCAGCAGACAACGCAGGCGTTCCCCGTGCCTGACAGCGCGGAACATGCGTATTGGGCGACGCTGGATGCGTCCGCCCTTTTCAGCACGGTTCAGGTGCAGGTTGTATCGTCTGACCCGGCGTATACCTTCTACTTGAAAGATTATGCGTCGGAAATCATGTGGACGCAGGATGCGACCGCCCTTGACCCGATGTATTCGTATGAAGTGGATTATTACTGCAACAGCGTCTATGAAGGGATGTTCCCGCTGTACCTCTCGTCGCAGGGGATGCCTGAAACGCCTGCGCAGGAGAGTGTCAACGTGCCGGTGTACTATGTGACGGAGGATGGCCAGCAGCTGGATTTCCAGTACGCAAGCTGCCTGACGAACGCGACTACCCAAGTGTACGCCAATTCCAGTGTTGTGCCGTGGGATTATCTGCTTGTCAAACCTGCGTCCGGCGTGGTGGATGTGTTTGTGGACAGCATGGGCAACGCGTCGCCGAGCGAGGTGCGCTTTGTCTACGCCGTGCCGGAGCAGCCGACCGAAGCGCCGACGGAAGTGCCCACCGAAGCCCCGACCGAGCCGCCCGTCATTCAGGCGGAAGTGACCGTGCTGTATCAGCTGGATGACAACGGCACGATTCTGGACACGCAGTATGTGACGCTGAATCAGGGCGACAACTATGTCACCGCCAATAGCGCGATGACTGCCGGGTATCAGCTTGTCGGCGAGGATACGGTGCATGTGTGGGTGGACAACGGCGGCACGGCGAGCGTGAATCCCGTTGTGTTCCACTATGCCACGCCGCAGCCGGTAACATCCAACATCGACGTGTTCTACTATCACGAGAACGGCACGCTGCTGGATCAGCAGTCGCAGACGCTGACCGAGGGCGTGAACTACATCTATGCCGCCAGCAACCGCGTGGGCGGGTACGACCTCATCAGCGAAAATCCGCAGACGGTCATGCTCTATTCCGATGGCACGACCGACTTGGCGAGTGTGTCCTTCTTCTATGCCGACCCGCAGCCGACCGAAGTGAACGTGCCCGTGCACTACCTCAATTCCGAGGGTGAGCCTGTTGCGATGGACGACACGCTGACGCTGGGCGAGGGGACGCACCTTGTGACGGCGAATCCGCTGGGCTTAGCGGACGGCTATGTGCCGATGCCCGGCACGGAAAGCACGGTGAAAGTGAACGTTTCCGGCGGTATCGCGACGCCGAGCGAGGTGTATTTCTACTATTATATTCCCACGACGGAAGCCCCCGCAACCGAAGCGCCGACCGATACCCCCGCGCCGACGGACACGCCCGCCCCGCAGACGATGCCGGTGGCGATTCACTACTTCGACATGAGCGGCGTGGAAATTGCCGACCCGGTGGTGAAGGAACTGCTGCCGGGGACGTATCCGATGATTCCGGAGCGCGAAATCCCCGGTTACGAGCTGGACAGCACGCTGACGCAGTTTGACCTGACGGTGGATGCGAACGGCACGCTGTACATGGATGGCGAAGAAATTCCGGCGGATGCGGTCGGATTCTACTACCACCCGGTGCAGAACCCGACGGATGTTCCCGCGACGGAAGCGCCGACGGACACGCCTGCGCCCGCGACGGACGTGCCTGCAACGGACATTCCGGCGACCGAAGCGCCGACCGATACCCCCGCGCCCGCGCAGCAGTTCGTGACCGTCACCATCCGCTACTACAACACCGAGGGTGTGGAAATTGCCGACCCGACGGTGAAAGAACTTGTGCCGGGGATGTACCACGTTACCCCCGCGTATGACAGCATTCCCGGCTACGAGCTGGAAAACAGCTGGACGCAGTTCGACCTGACCGTAACGGAAGATGGTCGTCTGCTGATTGAAGGCGCGGAAGCGCTGGAGGAAGAGCTGGCGTTCTACTATCGCCCGGTTCAAAGCGCTGCGACGGACGTTCCCGTGACCGAAGCGCCCACGAATACGCCGATTCCGACCGAAACGCCGACCACTGCGCCCACTGAAGCGCCGATTCCCGTCGGGCAGCCGGTCAACCGCTACGCGACCATCAACGGCAATCGAGTGGCGTTCCGCAGTGAGGCTTCGACCAGCAAGAGCAACACGATCATCAAGCGCTTGGCGAATGGCTCGAACGTCTACGTCGTCAACGAAATGCTGAATGACAAGGGCGAACGGTGGAGCGTCGTCATGGTGGATGGACAGAGCGGCTACATCAAGAGCGAATTCCTGACCATCATGACGCAGGCGGAAAGCGACGCGTATGCCGCATCCATCGGCGCAACACCTGTGCCGACGGCAACACCGATTCCGACCGAGACCCCGACGGCAATTCCGACCGAAATTCCAACGGAAGTGCCGACGGCCACTCCGACCGCCGCGCCGCAGAACGCGACCATCATCATCCAGTATCTGGACAGCTACGGCAGCCCGGTGGCGAACGCGCAATCGATGACGCTCGCCCCCGGCACATACACCCTGCGCCCGATGCCGACGAATTTGCGGGATGGCTATGAGCTGATTCCCGGCAGCGAGCAAATCACCCTGACTGTTTTCCAAGACGGCACGCTGAGCATGGATGCGGCGGATATTGCCTTCTGGTATCGTCAGGTGGCGACCGCCGCGCCGACGCAGACCCCGACCGAGGCTCCGACCCCGACGCCGACCGCTGTGCCGTACGAGGGCTATGCCGTCACCACGCGCGAAACCGAAATGCGCACCGGCATCGGCGCGGGCAACTATGTCATGGCGACGCTGCAGGCGAACGTGCTGGTGTATGTGAATAGCCAGCTGAACACGGCAGGCGAAACGTGGGACATTGTGACCACGCTGGAAGGGACGTCCGGTTATGTGCCGGACGCGAACCTCCGCTACGTCACCGACGCGCAGGCGCAGGTGTACATTCAGCAGTGGAATCAGTCCCGCAGCACGCCCACGCCCAGCCCCACGCCGTACCTGACGCCTGTTCCCGCACAGGAGATGGGCTACGCCTACGCCGTGGGCAACAACGTGCCGCTGCGGCAGATGGCGGGCGACTTCAGCGCGATTGAGGCGTACCTGATGCAGGGCGAAGTTGTCTACGTCTCCGGGCAGGATTATCTGGGCAGTATGCCGTGGCACCGCGTGCAGTATAATGGGCAGTGGGGCTATGTGCGCTATGACATGCTCCGCTTCATGACGCAGGCGGAAATCGAGGCGTACCTGAACAACCTGAACGCCACGCCCGCACCCACGCTTGTCACCACGCCCCAGCCCTACGACCCAACGAACTACTCCAGCTACGGCTATGTGACTACGACGACCTCGGTCAACTTCCGCCAGCAGCCCAGCATGAACGCGAGCCGTATCAGAAAGCTGTACAACTACGCGTTCTGCTTTGTCCTCGGCACAACGACCGGAACGGACGGCGAAACGTGGTATCATATCCGCTACAATGACCAAGAGGGTTACGTCAACGGAAAATACTTCCATTGGATGACGGTGGAGGAGCTGGAAGAGTTCCTGCAAAGCAGCGAGTACATTCAGGGCATCCAGAATAACACGACGGGGAATGCTACTGCAAAACCGACCAGCGGTCTGATTCCGGAAGAAGACAAGACCATCAACGACTGGAAGGGCAGCGGCGCAACGGTCAGCTATGTGCCGTGGCAGGGTTTTTCAACGCCCGGTCCGCTGACTTCGCCCACAACTGCCCCTACGCAGGAAACCGCCACGCCGACGCCTTCCGCTTCGCCCACACCGACGCTCGAACCGCTGCCCACCGCAGCCACGACGTACCCTGTGGTGAACGAGAGCGGCAACAGCGGGCTGGTTATCTTCATCGTGATTGCGGTCGTGCTGCTGCTGGGCGGCGGCGGATTCGCCTTCATGCAATACCAGAAGAAACAGCGTGAGGTTGCGATGAAGGCGGCACAGCGCCGCGCACAGGCAGCGCGCAATGCGGATCGTCCGGTTGCGCGTCAGGCGGGTCAGCCGCAGCAGATGCGCACAGGCGCGTACACGACCCCGCAGCAGCGTCCGCAGACGAGCAATGGCGTTTCGCCCGTGCAGGTGCGCCCGGCGACACCCGTTCCGCAGACGCAGGACATGCAAAACCGACCGCAAGTCGGTTATCGTACGCCGATTCAGCCCCTGACGAAGCCGCAGGAGACCTCGTCCGCTGCCGCGCCGAAGAGCACGACGACGATGGAGAATCCGTATGCGCGCCCGGTGGCGAAATCGGCAGAGGAAGCGCCGCGCCATCGTCGCCGTACAGATCAGTATCGCCAAGATGACGACAGCGCAAACCCGAATGGATAACAGAATATTTGGCAGGAGCAGCACGATTTGCGGGCTGCTCCTGCTTTTTTTGTGAATCAACAATATTTTGCTGTTTTCTGTTTGCCAAGTTTGGAATGTTACATTGAAAAAGAAGAACGAATGGCGTGGAAACAAAGAAAAACCGGTCGAAAATTTGCGTACACTGAACGAAAATTACGAAAAAACGAGGAAAGCAACAGACAAAAAAATATTCCTATTACGATAGTTTTAACATGTAAATAACAATACTCAGGAAACTAACAAGCCGTTAACAGGTGGAAATGACAAAATTGCCACACGAAAGTATGGCAAAACACACAAAAATGCACCAAATGAGCATAATAAATGTTATTTTTCCGTCTTGACAGTTGAAGATTTGATGGTATAATAAACCATGTAAGAACTCGAACTGTGATTTGCCGGAAATCTCGCGAATTACATATCGAGAAACAATAAATGAGTTACATGTGAAGGAGACGTGAACTGTGACAGAGAAGGAACTGCGGAAGCTGGGACGCGCAGAGCTGCTGGAACTGCTGCTGGAACAGGCACGGGAATTTGAAGCACTGGAGCAGCGGCTGAATGCGGCAGAAGCGGCGCTGCAAAGTCAGCAGCTGCAGTTGGAAACGTGCGGCTCGATTGCGGAGGCATCGCTGAAGTTAAACGGCGTGTTTGAGGCGGCGCAGAAGGCCGCGGAACAGTATCAGCAGAACGTCGAGCGGCTTTGCCAGGAGAAAATCAGCGCGGCAGAAAGCCAAGCGCAGGAAATCCTCGCGCGCGCAAAGAAAGCCGCCAATCAGCAGTAAAGAAACATGACAGAAGGGAGGGCGCGCAGGTGTCAGAAGACAAGAATCAGCAGAAAACGGGCAAACAATTGCTCAACGACACGCAGGAAGCGGCGGAACGCGCCCACCTGCTGCGGGAAATGAACCCCACATCCGCACAATTGGAAACGGAACTGAAGCATGAGAAACGCAAGCACAGCTACAACCGCGCCCTGCGCAGCACGCTCTATACGCTGCTGGTGGTGGCGGCGGTTGCGGTGCTGATTGCAACCATGGTCATGCCCATCCTGCAAATCACCGGCACGTCAATGACGCCGGTGGTCGGGCAGGGTGAAATCACAATGGTCGTGCGCGGGTCAAATCCGCAGCGCGGCGATATTATCGCTTTTTACTACAACAATAAGGTGCTGATTAAGCGCGTTATCGGCCTGCCGGGCGAGTGGGTCAACATCGACGGAAGCGGCAACGTCTACATCAATGGCGAACTGCTTGATGAGCCGTACATCACCGACCGCGCGCTGGGCGACTGCTCCATCACGCTGCCGTACCAAGTGCCGGACGGGCGGTATTTTGTTCTGGGTGATCACCGCTCCACCTCGCGCGACAGCCGAAGCACACTGGTTGGCCCAGTGTCCGAAGAGCAGATTATGGGGCGCGTAACGCTCCGCATTTGGCCGCTGAACCGCATTGGATTCCTGCAATAACGTAAGTACAATACAGCAAGAAGAGGAACACAGGTTCCAGAATCGGAGGATGCTGACATGAACCGCAAACTCATGGAATTAGCAGAAAAATACGTTGCGCAGCGGAAGCGCCGGATACGTCTGCTCAAGACGGTCACGGCGCTGGCACTCGTTGTCGCCATCTGCACGTCTTATGTGCTGATGATGCCGGGTCTGACGATGGCGGCGGAAACGTACTGCGGGCTGGAGGAGCATACCCACACGGCGGACTGCTATGTGGATGAGCTGACCTGCCTGATTTCCGAGCGCGAGGCGGAGACAGTCTTTACCGATATTATGCGCTGCAGCTTTGAGCCGCACCGCCATTCCTCCGATTGCTACAATGCGCAGGGCGAACTCAGCTGCGGCTACTGGGATGGCTACATCCACGAGCATGACGAGAAGTGCTACGACAGCAACGGCGTTCTTATCTGCACGCTGGAGGAGCATCCGATGCACAAGCACACGGATGCCTGCTACAATTGGGAGAAACAGCTGATCTGCACGCTGACGGAAAGCGAGGGGCACATCCACACGGATGCGTGCTATCGGGCAAAAGAACCGACTTGCGGTCTGTTTGAGAGCGAAGGGCACCAGCACACGGCGGATTGCGTGACGGAAACGCGCACGCTGATTTGCACCGAGGACGTTGCGACGAACTCCGACATGCCGCATGTCCATGATGACAGCTGCTGCGAAGTGACCCGGACGTACACCTGCGGCCTGACGGAAGGCGAGGGCGCGCATCACCATACGGATGCCTGCTATCCGACGACGGAAGAACCGACTTGCGGTCTGCTTGAGGGCGAAGGCGCACACACGCATGATGATTCCTGCTACGAGATGGTGCGCGGCGACCTGAAATGCAAGCTCTATCCCGACCCGGCGAAAGTGCACACGCATTCCGCGTCCTGCGTCGATGCGAAAACCGGCTACTACACCTGCGGCTACATTCAGGTGCTGCGGCATCAGCATACAAATGAATGCATTGTGACGGTGACGGCGGAGGATTCCGGCCATCATCACACGGCGGACTGCTACGAACGCCACTATATCTGCGGCAAAGAAGAGCACACGCACACGGCGGATTGCTACTATGACCCGACCCCGAACCCCGATGCGACGGCAGCGCCCGAAGTGACGGCTGAGCCGACGGCAGCCCCCGAAGTGACAGCTGAGCCGACGGCAGCCCCCGAAGCAACGTCAACGCCCACGGAAGCGCCCACAGCAACGCCTGCGCCTACGGAGGAACCGACGCTTGCGCCGTCTGTAACGCCCGCGCCGACGGAAAACGCCGCCGAAACTGCTGCCCCGATGGACGAGCCGTCCCCGACACCTGCGCTTACGCTGATTCCGTCGATGGACGCTGATGCCGCGAAGCCGGACGACATGATGATGCCGTCGCTTGGACTCGACCCGGGCTTCCTGATGATGGCGAACGAACCGCCTGCCGTCAGCGAGAGCGGCATGCAGATTACCAATATTACGGTATCGAACATCATACTTCCGGAAAATGCCAATGCGTACAACTATAGCTTCGCGGCGGACTTCAAGATTTCGGATGAAGCTATTCTGCGCCATGGCGAAGGCAACAAGATTATTATTCCGGCAGAGAATACGCATATCAAAACGGACAGCACTTCTGTCTGGTCGGGCACGGACGCCAAATTCAGCAATGAAAAGCCGGCGTTTAAGTTCCAGTATAATCCCGCAACGAAACAAGTTGAAATGTGGTTCACCGACGAGTATATGGACTTTGTCCGGAACAACCCCAGCCATGACGACCGCACCGGCACCATGAAGATGAGCGCCGAAATCCGCAAGGACGATGTTGAGAATCTGGGCAACGACGACCTGACCATCAAGTTCGGTGGCGCATCGACTACCGTGAAGTGGGAGGACATCGACAGGGGCAACAACTCCCTCCTCAGCGATTTGAGAACTTGGAAAAGCGGGGCTAATGTCAACTGGGAAAAAGGAACGATTGAGTATACCGTCAAAATTGAATCCACAAAGGGCACGAACGGCAAGAACGCGACTGCTAAAGACGTCATGACGGCTGTGAATAAGCAAATGGCCCTGACAAACATGACCGTCACGGAGGTTAAAACACACTCTAACTGGAGTCAGGTGCCCGCTGTTGGCTCTGCTTCGACAGAAATCAAGACGGACGGTACATGCGCCTGCGGTACGACGGGAACGCACATTCACTACGTTTATGCGAACACGACGGACGAAAGCGGCAAGGTCTATACCATGACGACGGACTATGTGCTGCCGCCGCTTTCGGCAAATGAAACATACGAAATCAAGTATGAATACACGTTCGACAAGGACGGAATGACCGGTGAATACGATCAGCTGACAAATACTTTCACTGCCCAGAGTGGCGGAAAGTGGGATCATTCCCAGAATTCCTCTAACAGCAACCCTACTGACGTTCAGATTAAAAAGCTGCAAAAGAGCAGCGGGTACAACACCAATGAGGGTTGCATTCAGTGGACGCTCACCGTCAACGAAAACCGTTTCAACATCAAGGACAAGACGCTGACGGACACGATGTTCGACCAGCTTGTGGACGAAAACGGCAGTCTGCTGTTTTCGAAGACGGACGGCAAGGGCTATGTGTCGCAAATCACGGCGAATAACACGCCTATCACCGCTGAAAACTACACGGATTACTTCACCGTGGAAACCGGCGCGGATGGCAAACCGCAGCTGAAATTCAAGGACACCACCGCTAAGATCGTAATCCAATACAAAACGCCGGTGGAAGCAACCGCGCAGGATCAACAGATTACAAACACGGCGGAATTCGACGGCGAACAAAAGACAAGCACCGCGAATGTAGGGCAGGACAAGCGTTACAATGTGGTGAAGTCGGTTGACGCGAGTATGCCGGCGGATCCGACGAAGAACGGCGAATACACCGATGGTCTGTATCCGGTAGCGTGGAACGCGGCGTACACCTTCCCGGCGACGAAGGATGTTCAGTATAAGCTGAACTTCGGCGATACGCTTGACAAGAAGGTGGAATGGAAAAACGGAATAGAAATCATGCAGCACTACATGACGGCGGCTCAGGCGCAGACATTGCTCAACGCCATCAAAGACCTTGATGTTGTGAAAAAGCATGATGCGCAGAATGTGCCGTATACCATTACGCTGCTGACCTGCGACAGTCAGGGCAAAAATGAAGGCACGATGGTGGTGTCTGCGGAAACGACGCTGACGGAAGGCTACTACTATGGTTTCCGGTTTGAAACGACGGGCGAAGGCGTTGTGCTGAACGACGCCAATACGGATGTGAACGCGACGACAAGCGTTACGCTCCCGTATCAGACGACCATCTATTTGGAAGCGTCCCGCACGAGCGGGGTTGACTTCAAGAACACGGCTGTTAACGCGGGCAAAAACGGAGACGCGTGGTACAAGGCCGCCCCGAACGACCTGGTGGAGAAGAAATTCGGCAACCATGGCGTTGGTGATTTGAACGGACAGATCATCCATGAGAACGAGTTGTACTGGACGATCCTCCTGCGCAATGATGGCGTGGCGCACGACGAAATCACCCTGACCGAAACGCTCCCGCCGCACATTGTGGTGGATTACATCGAATACGGCGGCTCGAGGCTGATTCTTAGCGAAACGGACAGCACGAAGATGACCGTTGTCAATAAGAAGCTGGACAATGCCGGTACGATTCCGGATGGCTATGAGGTCAGCAACGAGTGGGGCGAGCAGCGCATTTCCATCAAGGCTGATTTGACGACGGTGGGCGAAGGCGCACAGCAGCAGCAGAGAATCAACATCTCCATGAAGCCGAATGAGAATACCGGCGGTCCGGAAACGGTCCTCAACGGCAAGGCGGATATGACCGTCAAGGTTCACTGCAAGATTGCCGACGACTTCCTGGCAACCGCGGTGAACGGCAAGCTGGCGCTGGGCGTGCTGAACAACCAGCTGGACGTGAAATACGACGCGGCGCTCTATCACAAGGAGCAGAAGACCGAGCTGACCTACGAGGAAGAGACGGTCGAGGCGGTAAACGTCCAGAAGGGCTACAGCGTCAAGGGCGGCGACCAGCAGGCGCGAATCACCTACACCATCGACATCAACCAGGCAGGCGCGAAGCTGAATCCGGCATCCAGCACGCTCAGGCTGACGGATACGCTGACCTATGACGTTCTTGGATTGGCTGGCGTGTATCCTTATCTGCGCAATGTGACGTTGGATGAAGGTTCCTTCAGGCTCTATGAGGCGTTGAAGGATGAAAACGGCAATCCGATTCTGGACGTTGATGAAAGCGGCAAGGGGCATCTGCTGCGCGGCGCAGAGATAGAGAAGTATCTCTGGAAGATGGAGTTCACGGAAACGGAAAACGTCTTCAGTAATTCCAACTACAATTACAGTGAGAAGGTAAAAGGAACGGTTCCCGCTCAACGTTCCCTGAACATAACCGTCACCGTTCCGGACGGCAAGGCGCTGATTCTGGAATACACGGCGCAGGAGAACATTCTGCTGCCGCCTGAGGTGACGAACGAGTACAACTTCAACGACGTGAACCACAAGGGCATCAGTCCGGCGTTGAGAAACCACGCAAACCTTGAAGGAAAAGACGGCTCAAGTACCGAACTGAACAACAGCAATAACGACTACTTCAGTCAGGGCGGCGGCTACATCCACAACAATCTGGTCATCCGCAAGGTGGACAGTGCGAACACCTCGCTGCTGCTGCCTGGGACGGAGTTCACCCTCTACGCATGGAACACGGAAACCAACAAGTTCGAGGCGGTTGGCGGCGAAAATGGTAAGGTCTACACGGATCAAAGCGGTATGATTACTTACCAATACAATTCGGCGAAGCTGAACGAGCGTCCCCTCGACCCGAACGTCGCGTACATGCTGGCGGAAACGAAGGCAGTCGAGCCGTACCACCTCGTGCTGGAGGATCGCCCGCTGGTCGTCTTCCACATCGTTCCGAGAGCGGACGATACCGAAGAACACCCGGCGAGATACCCGGACGGTCTCAACAATGGCAACTTCGGCACGATTTCAAAGAGTCGGCTGCAGGAGCTCATGACTGCTTCCGGCATCAAAGGCGTGGTGGATGGACCGCACACCGTCAACGGCTCTGCGAGCATCAACATTCAGGTGAAGAACAGCAAGGACCGCCACGACATGGAGGTGCAGAAGAACTGGGCTGGCGACGACGCCCATGAGAATGCGCGCCCTGCCAGCGTCCTCGTGATGCTTCGCCGCTATGTGCTGACGCAGGAACAGTATACCGACGTGCTGGACACGGGTGCAACGCAGAATCCGCAATGCATCCTGTCTGCGGAAATGGTCAACAATAGCACGAAGGTTGCGCAGCAGTTCCCGGAGAATCAGGACGTTACGCTAACGCTGAACCTGCTTGATGGCGCACTTGACAACGCTGCGCGTATTGTGGCTCGCGTAGACGGAAAAGAAGTGGTCTTGGAACCGCAAGATACGTCGAGAAAACAGTTCATTTACACCACCAAGATGACGCATCAGAAAAAAGTGATTTTCTGCTTGCAGTGGAAAAACTGGGAAGGAAAATGGCAGGACGGTCGCTACTATAACAACGTGAGCATCACGATGACCCCGGAAGGCACACCGGTTGACGAAGTGCCGACGCAGGTCACGCAGTTCACCGATGCGCAGTGGGCAAAAATTCGCCAGCACCCGGACGACGCTTACGGCGGTCGCGAGGCTACGCTGACGGCAGCGAACGGCTGGCACACCCAGTGGTCGCAGCTGGAATCCACCGGCGCGGACGCGAACGGCAACAAGCTCTACTACATTTACTACATCGTCGAGGGCAAAGTGCCGAGCTACACCACATCCGGCATCACCTACACCATCGACCCGAATGCCAGCAAAACCACCGGCACGGTCACGGCGACGCTGACCAACGTCTACCGCCCGGAGGACAAGTACGGCGAAATCAGCATCGACTTGTCCAAGGAATGGTACGCGCCGGATGGCACAAAGCACACGATTACCGAGGAATTCGGCGGCGTACAGGTCGCGCTCTACAAGACGCGCTGGGATTACGTCAACGGCGCGTGGACGAAGGGCAGCACGGAACGCCGCGACACGGTCACGCTGGCAGAAGCGAACAAATGGAGCGCCAAGTTCGAGGGGCTGGAAACCTACACGGTCGCCATGGAAAACGGCGTTGTCCAAAACGCCCGCGCCTACACCTACAGCCTCCGGGAACTGAACGTGCCGAGCGGCTTCTACTGCCAGCTGGCATACAGCGGTCTCCCGCAGCACCCGAACGAGTACTTCACGGACGGGAATCCCGCCAATCCGAAGGCGGACGCGCAGAACGCACGCGGCACGGCGACGCTGCGGAACTACGAGATCGCGAAGCTGACCATCGAAGCCGAGAAGCGCTGGGGTGAAGGCGCGAAGCCTGAAAACATGCAGGATACGCTGACCTTCCGCCTGACCCGCGAAAAGCAGGAGAACGGCGCGTGGGTCGCGGACGACAGCTTCCAAGCGGTCACGAGGGTCATGAGCATCAGCAGTCTGAACACAAGCAAGGTCGTGTTCGGCACTTTCCCGAAGTACGCTGTGACGGGCTTCGACGAGCAGAATCAGCCCATCAGGCAAAGCTACCGCTACAAGGTGGAGGAGGTCAAGTACCAAAACGAAGCCACCCTCCCGTTCAGCGTCAGCTATAGCCCGGCGGACGGTTTCGTGACGACGGAGGGCGATGCGAACACCAGCACCACCGTCACCGTGACGAACAACAAGCTGACGAGCGAGAAGGAAGGTCTGTACCGCTTCAACGTGGCGAAGCAGTGGCTGGATGCTTCCGGCAATCCCGCGGACAAGCCCACGCCGGAAGGCACGAAGGCGAAGATTACCGTGACGCGCACCCGCCATGTCTATGCCCCGGATACGGGCTGGACAGCGGAAACGCCCACCGCAAAGACGATCGAGCTGGACACCACAGCAACGTATACGGCGCTTTGGGCAGAATGGAACGAAACGCAGTCGGTTTATGCGCAATACAACGCCGACGGCACGGTGAAATCCGCGTGGGCGTACACCTACGAGGTGTCGGAAGCGACGATTGACGGCTACTTCGGCACGCAGCATCTGCCTGCGGACTTCCCGAAGCAGCCGGAGGACTACTTCACAGACGCGGCACTGACCGATATCAAGGAAATTTACCGCCAGCCGCTGACGGACACGCTCCCGGAAGTGACCGAAAAGAACTACTACGTCGAGCGGTTCAACGTCAAGGTGGACAAGACTTGGGCGCGCTTCCGCGACAGGGATGAGCTGACGTTCTGCTTGATTCAGGCGAAGAAGCAGCTCACCTTTGACAGAAATGGCAATCCCATCAAGACGGACGATCAGCAGTACACCTACGTCACGAAAAACTGGACGGAGGGCGGCGAAGAACCGGTCTGGGAGTTCAACAACCTGCCGAAGTACTACTTTACGGTGAATGAGAACGGCGAAGCGCAGAAGAAGCCGTACTACTATTACATCGTAGAGGGGTACGAAACGATTAATGGTGCGCTAAACCCGTATCTGTATCAGGTGAGCTACACAGGCGACGCTACGCTTGTCAAGAAAACAACCGGTGCGGTGAACCAGCCTGCGGACGGCGGAACGGCGAACATCCACGCGAAGAACCTGCCGGGGTATGAAGTGGGAAATCTCAACCTCAATTTGACGAAAGAATGGGTCAATGTCAACGAGAAGCCGGAAAAGGTTACGCTCAACTTGACTGAGACAACGCATTCATGGGATAAAACAAAAGGGTGGATAACTTACGACCCCAATCCGAGTACCGTTGAAATAATGCCGGATGCGAATGGAAACTGGACGACAACGCAACCGCTGCAAGCGTACTATGTTGAGTATAATCCGGACGGCTCTATTCACACGGCGTATGTTTACACCTATGAGCTGGCGGAAGACCCTGTGAGCGGTACGCTCCCCAGTTACACCTTCTCGGCGAACTGGCCGAAAGAAGTGGGCGACGTCCTTGAACTCAATTCGGATGGTGCGCCAACCAGGGTGAAGGACGAGTTCAGATTCTCTTCGACAACACCGTTGGGGTTCATGCAAACCATCGCGGACGCAAGCGCGACCATCACCAACGTGCAGACCGGCAAGCTCAACATTGTGAAGCAGTGGGCGGAAGAAGTGGAGTACGACGGCGCACAGAACCCGCTGGACATCAAGCAGGTGTCGATTTCGCTCTTACGCAACGTCTGGGGCGAAAACTGGACGGATTCGGACGGCGTGGTGCACTACAACTGGTGCCACGACCCGTTCCAGCAGAATTACGTCCTGTCGGCGGAAAACGGCTGGAAGCTGACCATCGACAACCTGCCGTTGTACGACACGCCCCTCAATCCCGACGGCAGCCTGCGCAAGTACCGCTATTACATCTTCGAAAACACGAGCGTCGGCAACGACACGCTGGACCGCTACACGCCGGTGATGACGGCGGATGAAAGCGAACTCGTCGGCTCGATTCTCTACATCACCTTCAAGGATACGACGGAAAACAACGTGACCATCACCAACGTGCCCAAGAGCATCAGCATTGTCAAGCAATGGGCGGACGCGGACACGTTCGGCGAAGAGGGCATGATGCAGGACATCTACCTTGAAGTCATGATGAAGTATCAGGAAGTCTACTCCACGCAGTGGAAAACGGAAAACCTGCTGGAAAAGAGCTACTTCAGCCTGAAGAACGTTATCTGCACGCCGAGTTCGCTCACGGCGGAGCTGGTGCAGATTAACGGCGCGCCCTACCTGCATGTGTCGGGGCTGGCGAAGGCGGATGAACCGTGGCGCGTGACCATCCGGAATCTGCCGGGCTACAACAGTGCGTCCTTCATCATCCGCGAAGTGGAGCTGGCGGGCTACCTGAACAACCTGCCGGACGGCAAGCTGGAGCTGGGCTTCAACGAAATCGGCACGATTACCAACACGCCGACGAAGCTGAAAATCACCAAACAGTTCAAGCAGGCGTATTTCCCCGCAGGCAACGGAAGCGAACTGCCGCTGAATGTCCGCAATACCGTCGTGTACCTGCAAATCTGGCGCGAAAAGCGTGACGGCGCTGGTCTTACCCTATCCCAGGAACGCTACACCACGCCCTTGCTGGGTACGCTGGAAGCGAACATGGACGCGACGCTCTTGTCGGACGGCATCGTGAAGCTGACGGTCGGCACGAACACGCCGACGGATGCCGCAACGCTGACGCTGACCCGCCTGCCGCGCTACTGGTTCGACAAGGATACAGGCGCAAGCGGCGAATGGTACTACTACGTCAAGGAAGTGGACGCGGAAGGCAACGAAGTTCATTCGGCTTCTGACCCGACGAACGGCGAACGGCCGGAAATCAACCTGAACGTCAAGACACTCACCGTCACCAACACCCTGACCGACGTCAGCGCCCGCAAGGTCTGGACGTCGCTGGACAATCAGTTCACACTGAATCCCGCGAACCTCCCGGACATCACGCTGACGCTCAAGCAGACCACCGCGGAAGCGGCGGCGGACGGCGACAAGATCATCGCGACCGTTACCCTTGGCTGGGACGCGGAAGCGGGGAAGG
>ENA-OOXT01001142-OOXT01001142.1-human-gut-metagenome-genome-assembly--contig:-NODE-1142-length-17961-cov-2.503630_pt1 | contig 17961 bp, 12 predicted proteins | sample MGYA00241590_ERZ501349 | MGnify/ENA primary metagenome ERZ501349 (study PRJEB25962, sample SAMEA2042838) | human gut metagenome | biome: human gut; feature: human-associated habitat; material: faeces...
GGGGCAAGCCCCTACCCTAAATATGAGCCCCTTTCAGGGGCGCTGGCGCCTCTTTACCAACCTTGATTTTTATGGAATTTTGAACACCCTAATAAATTGACCAATTTTACCATTATCTACTTACCATATAAAACATGACCATTTCTGAAATAATTGCCAAGCGCCTTGACCTACGCCAGCAGCAAGTGGAAAACACCATGGAACTGCTTGAAGGCGGCGCCACCATTCCTTTTATATCACGCTACCGCAAGGAAGCCACTGGCGGACTCAACGAAGTGCAGGTGGCACAGATTAATGACTTGAACACACAGCTGGGCGAACTCGTTCATCGCCGCGAATATATCCTCGAAACGATTGAGGCGCAAGGCAAACTGACGGATGCTCTGCGACAGCGCATCAGCGAGTGCTGGGATGCCACGGTGCTGGAAGACATCTACCTGCCTTTCAAGCCCAAGCGCAAAACGAGGGCGGAAGCGGCGCGACAGAAGGGACTCGAACCGCTGGCACAACAGCTCATGCTCACGCCGCACGTCAATCCGATGAAGGCCGCAGAGAAATTTGTGACGGAGGAGGTGCCCGACGTGGAAGCTGCCTTGCAAGGGGCACGCGACATCATTGCTGAGCATGTTAGCGAGGACGAACGCACGCGACAGACATTGCGCCACACTTTTGAGCGCACGGCTGTCATTTCTTCAAAGGTGGTGAAATCGAAAATGGAGGAGGCGGGCAAGTTTCGCGACTATTTCGACTGGCAGGAACCGCTCCGCCGCTGCTCTTCCCATCGTCTGCTGGCCATGCGCCGCGGCGAGGCCGAAGGTTTCCTGCGCCTCTCCATCGCTCCTGCCGACGACGAGGAGACGCTCTCACGCCTCTCACGCCATTACGTGAAACCTGGCACGCCTGCCGCAACGCAAATGCAACTGGCCCTGGCGGATGCCTATAAGCGTCTCCTGCGTCCAAGCATCGAAAACGAATTTGCGACATCGTCGAAACAGAAAGCCGACGACGAAGCCATCCTTGTCTTTGCAGAAAACCTCAAACAGCTGCTTCTGGCGGCTCCTCTGGGACAACGCCGCATCATGGGCATCGACCCAGGCTTCCGAACGGGCTGCAAGGTGGTGTGTCTTGACGCGCAGGGAAATCTCCTGCACAATGAAACGATTTATCCCCACCAGCCGCAAAACCAGTGGGGACGCTCTGCCTGCCGCATCGCCACGATGGCGGACCAATATGCCATTGAAGCCATCGCCATCGGCAACGGAACGGCGGGACGCGAAACGGAACAGCTCGTGCGCGAAGCGCATTTGGAGAATGTCGACATTTTCTTGGTGAGCGAAGACGGAGCATCGGTTTATTCGGCCTCTCCCTTGGCACGCGAAGAGTTTCCAGATTACGACGTGACGGTGCGCGGCGCGGTCAGCATCGGCCGTCGACTGGCGGACCCCTTGGCCGAACTGGTCAAAATCGACCCGAAGGCCATCGGCGTCGGACAATACCAGCACGATGTTGACCAAGGAGCGCTCAAGAAATCGCTCGACCAAACGGTGGAGAGCTGTGTCAACACGGTCGGCGTCAACGTCAACACGGCCAGCAAGAGTCTGCTGACTTATGTGTCGGGCCTCGGCCCTTCTCTGGCGCAAAACATTGTGGACTACCGTGCCGAACACGGCCCGTTTGCTTCGCGCCGCGAACTTCTCAAAGTGCCGCGCCTGGGAGCGAAGGCTTTTGAGCAATGTGCAGGCTTCCTGCGCATCGTTGGCGGCAAAAACCCGCTCGACAACACGGCGGTGCATCCTGAACGCTACGAACTGGTGGAACAGATGGCGAAAGACGCGGGCTGCACCGTGGAACGCCTCATCGCCTCCACAGAAACGCGCAACGGCATCGATCTGAAGCGCTATTGCAGCGGTATGGTGGGCCTCCCGACGCTCAACGACATCATGGGCGAACTTGCCAAGCCGGGGCGTGACCCGCGCGGCACAGCACAGGTGTTTTCCTTCGACGATTCCATCCACACCATCGACGACCTCGTGGTGGGCATGGTGGTGCCAGGCGTTGTCACAAACATCACGCGCTTCGGCTGTTTTGTCGACATGGGCATCAAGGTGAAGGGCCTCGTTCATGTTTCGCAAATGGCGGAACGCTTCGTTAAAGACCCATCGGAAATCGTACACATCCAGCAACAGGTCATGGTGAAAGTCATACAGATTGACCCAGAACGTGGCCGCGTGGCGCTCTCCATGAAAGATGTGGCGGGATAAGTTGTCTTAACCTACTTAACACCATTGGCCCCACATAACCTTTGAATGCAATGACAGACGAATATTATATGAAACTGGCGCTCAAGCAGGCGCAGATGGCCTTCGAGAAAGACGAAGTGCCCGTGGGGGCGGTGGTGGTCTATCGCGACCACATCATCGCACAGACCCACAACCTCACCGAGACGCTCAACGACGTAACGGCGCACGCCGAGATGCAGGCCATCACCGCCGCCGCCAACGCCTTGGGCGGGAAATACCTCGATGTGTGTACGCTCTATGTCACCGTGGAGCCTTGCGTGATGTGTGCCGGCGCCATCGGATGGTCGCAGATGGGCCGCGTGGTGTATGGCGCCGCCGACCCCAAGCGCGGCTTTGCCGTTTTCGCGCCCAAAGCGATGCACCCCAAGACGGAAGTGGTCAGCGGCGTACTGGCCGATGAATGTGGCGCACTGATGAAGGAGTTTTTCCGCTGCAAAAGGTGAGCGGAGGAGCATCGTTCGCTTTTTCAGTATTACTTAGTAATGGTGAAATTCACCACTACTTATCTGACCTTCTGAACCCAACTTGCCATGCTCGACTATAACGAAAGAGGACACGAGGGCGAAGAGCAAGCCTGTCTCTTCCTCGCCGCGCGAAACTACAGAATCCTGGCGCGAAACTGGCGCAGCCACCACCACGAAATCGACATCATTGCCGACCAATACGGCGAACTGGTGTTCGTGGAGGTCAAGGCACGACGCAATGAAAACTATCTTCCAGCCGTCGCAGCTGTTGACGAGGAAAAACGGAGGAATGTGCGCGAGGCCGCGAAACATTATATGAATCTGCACCGCTTCGACGGCCCTTACCGCTTCGATATCATCACGGTGGTGGGCGAGGAGAAGCCATACCGCTTCCAGCATTTTGTTGCCGCCTTCTGAGGATTTCTTTTCCCCATAAGAAATGTAATTGGCAACCATTACGAAAACATTCATCATCATGAACATCGAACGCATCCGAGAATATTGCCTCTCCAAACCACTGGCAACGGAAGACAGCGCCTTCGGCCCAGAAGGTGTCTTGTTTCGTGTGTACGGCAAAATCTTTGCCTACCTCGACCTTGAACGCCCCGACTTGGTGGTGTGCAAATGCAACCCCGACTATGCCATTGACCTGCGCGACAAATACAATGGTATCTGCGGGGCGTGGCATTGGAACAAACGCTATTGGAACGAAATACATTTCGATGCCGACGTTCCAGAAGAACTCATCCTACACCTCATCGACCATTCGCTCTCTGAGGTGCTCAAGAAACTGCCCAAACGCACGCAAGCGGAATATGCACAGGTTTGCCTGCAAAAGGACTGAGGCTTGGGCTATAAAGCATAAGTAGCCTACTTATCCAGACTCCCACTTACCTACTCAAGACATGAGATTCATCACATCATATCCTCCCGAATGGGAACACTGCCACGTTGACGAAACAGCATCGACGATGCTCGCCCTCCAGCAGCCGCCATACGCCAACGCCACTGCGCCTTTCTTGCTTCTAACGGCCGACTACCAAACGGCGGGACGCGGCCAGCGCGGCACGCACTGGGAAGCGGCACGCGGCGAAAACCTACTCTTCGGCATCCGCCTTCACCCCCACGCCGTCCGCCCCAGCCGCCAGTTCTTGCTTTCTGAGGTGCAGGCGCTGGCTGTGGCAGAGACGCTGGAGGAGATTGTGGGCGGCATTCGCGTGAAATGGCCCAACGACATCTATTGGCTCGACACGAAGATCTGCGGCATGCTCTTGGAGCATACGCTCGTCGGTCCACAAATCGACACTACCATCACGGGGGTCGGCCTCAACGTCAACCAGGTGGTCTTTGAAAGCGATGCGCCAAATCCCATGTCCCTGCGCCAAATCACGGGCAGCATTTTCGACCGGGAACAGCTCATGCGACACATTGCCTGGCGCTTCCACCGCCTCTACCGCCGACTGCTGAACGGCGGTGAAGGCACCATCCATCGCGCCTACCTCCGTCGCCTCTACCGCCGCGACGGCAGGCGCCACCGCTTTCGCGATGCCAACGGCGACTTTGAAGCGGAAATCAAGACGGTTTTGCCCGACGGGCGCCTCATGCTCCGCGATGAAAAACAGAAACTCCGCACTTATGCCTTCAAGGAGGTGAAATATTAAAAGGAAGCGCCCACCCTGCGCTTCCGAAACGCCACACCATACTGAAGGCGCAACATAGTAAAGTTGGTGGTAAGTAAATGCTGAGCATTATTCATTAGTAATGTACTATCGGGATATATCTACCCCCTAAAACCTCCCCACATAATCCCCAAAAGCCATGAAGAATAACATCACCACCCGCCAGGGCGACCACGGCACAACCTCGTTGGCCGACGGCACCATCGTGACGAAAAACGACCAAAAGATTGAAGCCTGCGGCACGCTCGACGAGCTCAACTGCCACGTTGGACTTCTCCTCACGATGAATCTCCCCGAGGAATACTCCGGCATGCTGGACACCATTCAGCGTCGCCTCTTCGCCATCGGCGCCTCCATGTCGGGAACAACCTATCCCAAAGACTTCCCCACGGAAATGCACATCATGCAGATGGAGCAGTTTATCAACACCGCCCCCACCTTCCACGGCTTCATCCTTCCCGGCGGCCATCCGTCGGCAGCCCAATGCCACATTTGCCGCGCCGTTTGCCGCCGCGCCGAGCGACACGTCGTGGCTTGTTGCCGCACCGACCTCGTGCCCTACCTTAACCGCCTCTCCGACTTTTTCTTTGCCCTGGCCCTGAAATTAAATATTTTTTACGGTGTAGCTGAAAAAAATCTCTGAGAAAGAGCCTGTAATAAACGAAAAATTGTATTTTTGCGCCCAAATATAAGCGCTGGCATAAGCAAACCGCCATCGCCTGGCAGCCCATCCAAACCGCCTGCCGCTGTGTGTAAAAGTATTATTGAACTATTACTTGCTTCGAACAAGTAAACTTATCTTACAACCATTATGTATTGGACTCTTGAATTAGCATCTAAACTTGAAGATGCACCATGGCCTGCAACCAAAGACGAACTCATAGACTACGCCATGCGCTCTGGCGCTCCTATGGAAGTCGTTGAGAACCTGCAGGAACTTGAAGACGAAGGTGAAATCTACGAAACCATTGAGGATGTCTGGCCAGACTATCCAACAAAAGAAGACTTCCTCTTCAACGAAGACGAATATTAATCGCTCAAACAGCTATCCAGCATAGCTCGAAACATTGAATATAAGCGGTATAGGAAATCTGTAGCAAGATTCCTATACCGCTTTTTACGTTCTCTTACCGCCAAATAAAAGAATATTTCAAACATTAAAAAGCAGTATATTGGACTCATTTTCAGATAAAAATCATTATCTTTGCTTCTGAATTTTGTCACAAGTGACAATTTTTAGAACAATATGATAGTAAACAGAAGTAAATACATAGACCAATTAGTACGTTCAAAAGGGAATGGACTGATAAAAATAGTTACCGGACTACGCCGTTCTGGTAAGTCTTTCCTGCTAAAGAAACTCTTTCGCCAGCATTTGCTTGATGAGGGAGTTGCAGAAGACCATATCATAATCATTGATATGGAAAGTCGTAAGAACAAGAACTTTAAAGACCCAGACTTTTTGCTTGATTGGGTTGAAAAAGAAATGAAGGACGACTCTACTTATTATATTATCATTGATGAAGTGCAGGAAGTCAATGACTTTGTTGAGGTTCTCTCAACATTATCGGTGACAGAAGGAGCGGATGTATATGTCACTGGCTCAAACTCTCGCTTTCTTTCGTCAGACGTGGTTACGGAGTTCCGTGGCAGAGGTGATGAGATTCATGTTTGGCCATTGTCGTTTGCAGAGTTTATGTCTGTTTATGAAAGTTCAAAGGAAGAAGGATGGGCTGAATATCTGATGTTTGGAGGTCTGCCACAACTTCTCACACAAGTGGGTGACGACAAAAAAGCAGACTTTTTGCGTCGTCTGTATCGCACCGTGTACCTTAGAGACATCTACGAGAGAAATCCGATAGAAATGAAAGCAGAGTTTGAAGAGCTCTCAAAGACAGTGGCATCAAGTATTGGTGCACCAGTTAATGCGCAGAATATAGCAAACACATTCAAGTCTGTCAGTAGGGTACAGGACCTCAGTGTCAAGACCATTTCCACGTATTTGGGATATATGCAAGACTCATTCTTGATAGAGAAGTCTGAACGGTATGACATCAAAGGAAGAAAGTACATTGGTGCTCTTTGCAAATACTATTATCAAGACATAGGTTTACGCAATGCGATTCTTTCATTCCGCCAAAATGAGACAACGCATATTATGGAGAATGTCATTTACAACGAAATGCGTATGCGCGGCTGGCTTGTTGATGTTGGCAATATCTTTCACCGTGTTAGGAATGAGGCTGGTAAGCAGCAACGTGTAACACTTGAAGTCGATTTTGTTTGTAATAAGGGAAGTGAGCGTATCTATATTCAGTCTGCCTACAAAATGCCAGATGTGGAAAAGATGGAACAAGAGAAACGTTCTCTGAAACTTGTAGATGATTCTTTCCGAAAAATAATAGTGGTGGGGGAACATACAAAATCATGGAGTGACGAGAAGGGTATACAGATAGTCAGCATTTATGACTTCCTTTTGAACCCATCATTTACAAATTAGTGTATAGCATTGTCTTTCTGGTCTGTAATAGGGGCACAGTTATGCCTTTTACGGTCTTTCACTACGAAATAAAATGATCGAAAAGGTTGACACAGCAATATAACCACTTGAAACTCAGTAAGTCTTGTCCCTCTTCAACGAGGACGAATATTAATCGCTCAAAGCAGCTATCCAGTATAGCTTAGAGCGTTGAATATAAGCGGTATAGGAAATCTGTAGCAAGATTCCTATACCGCTTTTTACGTTCTCTTACCACCCCAAGGCAGTGCAAGCCGAACGCAATGAAGTTGCTTCAATTTGTCTTTCTATAAGACAGGATACACTTCCATAACTGGCAAATCCACAAATGGTATAACAGAAACGCCACAAATTGTATAATAGTTTTGCCACAAATTGTATAATGGAAATGGTATATTGGGTATACTTTACGATAAACAGCTCAAATCAGAGCATACTGCCTTTGCAACTAATAGCCATTGTCAGAGTCTGTAAAAAGAAAAATATGGCGGATTATTTACCCAAATCGAGCCCTGCAACATAGATTTGGGTAAATAATCGCCATGTTTTTCTTTTAATTGCAGATGGTTGCGCACACATAATACGCAGTTTAGACGCTCGTTTTCAAGCAATTACAGAGAATATTATCACTTTCTTTTGGCCCATACAACATATTTGGGCAAATGAAGGACTTTGCCTTCCGCTCCAAACCCATTGTTTTTCAGCGAACGCCGTCCCAGAGGCGTTCGCATCACGTCCCAGGAACGTTCGCGTCACGTCCCAGAGGCGATCGTGTCACGCCCCAGAGGCGGTTGCGTCTGCTCCCAGATTCACCGACAGACATAGGGTCTCTGCTGTCGGGATGCAGTTTTCTTGAGCGGGCAAAAAAAGAGCCCAAAGCGCAGGAGCGCTTTGGGCTATCTTTTTTCCTTGGTTTATAAGGAAGCGTTGATTACAAGTTTGGGTTGATTTCGCCCCACTTTTCGATGGCAGGAACGATGTTCAACGTTACCAACTCGTCGCGCATCTTGCAGAGGTGAGCGTAAGAAGCGTCGAGAGCGGCGAGTTCTTCTGCTGTGCCCTCAGGCATGGTGTAGTGGCAGCCAGTGGCATCGAGAGTGGTATCCATGGCCATCATGATGTGGTTGTACTTCTCGTTGTTAACGAACGTACCTGCAGGGAAACGGAAGGTTTCGCCGCCCATGACAGAACGAATCATTTCAACTGAGAGGTAAGCCGGGCTCTGGAAAGAAGAACGACGACGGAGTTCGATGATCTTGGCACCACCCTGGATAACGTCCTTTCTCATCTGTTCCCATTCAGCAACAGGGAATTCGTCTGTGCCGATGATGTCAGTGAGGTTGCGACCAGCAACCTTAACCTTGCTGCCGAACACTGCCATCTGCTCGCCGTGACCGCCGAAGGTCTTGCAGCCAGTCACTTCGCTCTGCATAACGCCAAACTTCTTGGCCAATGCGCTCTGGAGACGGGTTGAATCGAGGGCAGCCAAAGTGGTCACCTGTGAAGGCTTCAAACCAGAGTAGAGGAGCGTTACGAGACCTGTCAAGTCGGCAGGGTTGAAGATGATGACAACGTGCTTAACGTCGGGGCAGTAAGTCTTGATGTTCTTGCCGAGCTGTTCTGCGATTTCGCAGTTGCCCTTCAAGAGGTCTTCACGGGTCATGCCTTCCTTACGGGGAGCACCACCTGAAGAGATGATATATTTAGCGTCTTTGAATGCTTCTGCAACGTCGGTGGTGGCCACGATGTTAACATCGCCGAAACCGCTCTGGCGCATTTCTTCTGCAACGCCTTCCGGAGAGAACACGTCGTAGAGACAGATGTTGTTTGTCAAGCCCATCATCAAGGCGGTCTGTACCATGTTGGAACCGATCATACCGGCAGCACCAACAATCACGAGTTTTTCGTTAGTCAAAAATGCCATAATTGTATATGATTTAGAAATGAATTATTTTCGTTTTCCACCGTTGGGCGTGGTTTTCAAGTGGTTGCCCTGACGGCTCTGTTTTCGAAGGCAAAAATACAAAAATACTTATGGAAAAGCGAGTGTCTGTGCGCTTTTTTTCTGTGTGGCGTGATGTAAAAAATGTAAAGAGGCGTTTTCTGTGTTGGCAAGGTCGGTAAAAAGCGGCAAGGGCCGGCACTTTGCGTGTCGGCCCTTGCTTTTTGAGGGTAGTTTGGAGCGCCGACGAATTGTTCGATTTTTCCGTTGAACACTCTTTTACCGAGTTTCTTAGTAGATTCTCACCTTGTAGGTCAGCGTGGTTTGCGGCACGCGGTATTTCACCATCGTGTCGGCTTCGGCACCGCCGCAGCTGGCATTTCCGACACCACGGGTGCGGGCGTCGAGGTGGAGCACATTGTAGGGGCGTGCCTTCATTTCCCAATAGTGGTTGGCCTTCATGAGGTCGATGTCGGTGTATGGGAGGATGGAGAAGGCCACCTCGCCTTCAGTCTGCATGTGGAGCTGGAAGCCCTTGGCATCGCTCAGCGTGAGTTCGCGCAGGCCTTCACGTCCGCCGGTCGACTGCGGTTTCTGGTTGTATTCCACCATCTGCGGCACGGTCGTGGTGTAGCGTCCAACGGGGCAGCCATCGAGGCGGTCGGCATAGTTCTCCCACGGCCCGTGGGCGAAATAGCTGACGCGCGAGAGGGCCGAATCGAGAAGGCAGACGAGGCCAGCGCGGCGCAAGTCGGCGGTTTTCGGCGTGAGCGTCACCGTCATGTCGACAACGCCTTCCGGATAGATGGTATAGGCGATGTCCTGCGTGCAGAGCGTTCCGTCGCGGTGTGTCTTCACCACGGTGTTGCCGCCGGGGTTCTCGACAGAGATGGTGCCCTGTGCGTCCAGTCCGTTTGACGTGTTGTGGAAGCGGTCGTTCTCGTTCCAGCGGAAGTTGTCGTAGAGGAATCCGCCGTTTTGAGCAATCACGTTGCGTCCGCGGAGTGAGAGTTCGCTGAGTTGTCCCGTCTGCTTGTCGAAGGAGAGCTGGATGCGGTCGTTGCCGACAAAGAGCGTTCCGGCACCGTCGGTCATGGCGAGGGGAGCGGCCTGGCGGGCGTTGTATTCAACGGCTGCCAAGGCGGGGCGCTTGAGGAGGGAGAACTGCGCAATGGCCGCCGTGTGGCCCTGCGGGGCGTAGGACGTGGCTTGGCGATATTCTGCCCGGAGATTGAGCATCACTTCCTTGCCTTCTTCAGCGAGTTTCTTGAGTTTCGACTTCGGCATCTTGAGCACGAGCGTCAAACTGTCGCCTGGGGCTACGGCGCCGATGCGGAGCGTCTTGGAACCTGCGATGTGGCCGTCGGCCATCACCTCATAAACAAGGTTGAAGTTGTTGAGCGACTGGAAATTGTAGGCGTTGCGGAGCACAACGGTGACGGTGTTGTTCTTCACGTTGACCTGCGAGAGGCGGAACTTGATATACTGGTAAGCCGCCTTCACTTCTGCCAATTTGGCGCTTTCTGTGCGCGTGGCCGGAATCAAGCCATTGCTGCAGAAGTTGCCCTGATGTGGGCCAGGGAAGTCGTAGCCAGTGCGGAGGCGTCCCTTGTAGGTGCCAGCCTTGATTTCAGAAGGTTCGTAAATGGCCTGATCAATCCAGTCCCAGATGGCCATGCCGACGATGCTCGTGCTCGTCTCCGCGCTCTCGCAATATTCCGTCATGTTGCCAGTGGAGCTACCCATGGAATGTGCCATTTCGCAGATGAACATCGGCTTGTCGAAGGAGTTGCGATACTGGTCCATCCAACGCATTCCAGGATACATCTTTGAATAGAGATCAGAAAAGCGGTTGCCGCCGTAGCTCTTGCCGTCGCGCGTTCCTTCATAATGCACAGGGCGCGTGTCGAGTTCGTGGGCCTTTTCGTAGCAGTATTTGAAGTTGCCGCCACCGCCACATTCGTTTCCGAGGCTCCAGAAGATGATCGACGGATGGTTGCGGTCGCGGAGCACCATGCGCTCAATGCGATCAACGAAAGCCGGAATCCACGATTCGCGACCAGAGATGCTCTGGTTGGCGTGGTCTTCGAGGTCGGCCTCATCCATCACGTAGAGTCCGTAATGGTCAAACATGGCATACATGCGGGCGTTTTTCGGATAGTGTGACGTGCGAATGGTGTTGAAGTTGTTTTGCTTCAGCATGAGCACGTCTTTGAGCATGTCTTCGGTTGTGACGGAGCGTCCGCGCAACGGATCGGTGTCTTGCGTGTTGACGCCCTTGAAGAACACCGATTTGCCGTTGATATACACCTTCGAGCCCTTGATAGCAATCTCGCGGAAACCATATTTCGTGGAGAAGGCCATGATGTCGTTGCCTTTCTCGTCCTTCTCGATGAAGCGCACGGTGTAGAGTTCCGGCGTTTCGGCCGTCCAGAGTTTCACGTTCTTCAGTTCGAACATCTTGGCGGTCGTGGTCTGTTTCCAGTCGCCCTTTGCCTTGATGCCGGAGAGACTGATGGTGTCGGTTGACTCCTGGAGGAAGCGTCCCTGCGGATCGAAGAGCTTGATGGTGACGAAGCGCGGCGCCCCGTTTGGTGCCGACTGGCTGCAGCGCGTGTCGGTGTCGTAGGTGATGTTGAGGCGTGCGTTTTGGTAGCCATCGAAAAGTTGCGAGGTGATGTAATGGTCGCGAATGGCTGTCTCGGGCACGTTGTAGAGATAGACATTGCGGTGGATGCCGCTCATGCGGAACATGTCTTGACACTCGAGGTAGGAACCGTCTGACCAGCGGAACACCTGAACGGCGATGGAGTTGCGGCCGGCACGGAGCTGCTTGGTGATTTCAAATTCGGAATCGTTGTTGGCTCCCTGCGTGTAGCCCACAAATTCTCCGTTCACCCAAACGTAGGCAGCAGAATAGATGCCGCCGAAGTGCAGATAGGTGCGACGTTCTTTCCATCCTTCTGGAAGGTCGAAGGTGCGGACATAGGAACCGACGGGGTTGATGCCATAGTTCTTTCCGCCGTCGTTGTAATACGGACGGGCCTTGATGTAAGGCGGGGTGTTGGAGTGCGGATATTCCACGTTGCAATAGATGGGGCGGTCGTAGCCCTGCATTTCCCAGTTGGATGGCACAGGAATTGTGTCCCAGGAAGACGTGTCGAAGCCCTCCTTGAAGAAGTCGAGCGGACGCTTCGAGGGTTCGCTCACGAAGTGGAAACGCCACGTGCCGTTGAGCGAGAGATAGCGCGAAGAGCGCGGTGTGGTCCAGGGGGTGGCGTAGTATTCCTTGTCGGCAAGCATTTCAGCTTCCGAGGCATAAGGCATATAGTTGGCAATGGTCTGCTCTTTGTTGATGCCGAAGACGGCTTCGTTCTCCCAGTCGGGCGCAGCGATGTTCGGCTTCTCGATAGTTTCAAAAGAGAACCAGGCGTCGCGGTCTTTGGCATTGAGCGCCACAGACATCATCTTCCCGTTTTTCAAGGCATACATCATGCCTTTCTTCGAGGCACCATTGGAGACGATGAGGTAAACGCCTTTCTCTCCAGCAACTGGCTCGAAGCGGAATTGGGCATTGTTCCATACGCCTTCTTCTGCTGGCCACTGCAAGAGGTGCTTGATGGAGGCGTTGGTGCCGCCGTCGTCGAAGTTTTGGTCGTAGAAGGCGTTGGTAACGATGCGGCGATCGAGGTCGAGCATGCGGATGTTCCAATATTGGCCACGATTGAGCGAATCGGCTTTCTCGCCGATGATAGCGGCACTGTTTTCGCCAGAATCGCCATTACCCAAAACGAGTTCAGGATGGGCAACAGAGCGGATGCGGTAGCTCAGGGCCACGTCAAATCCCGCCTTGGCGGCTTCGCGGATATAGAAATGGGCGGACTTGTCGGTCTTTGCCTTCTGTTTGGCGATGAGCGACACACTGCCGTCGCGGGCAATGGCGGCGGCTACCGTTGGACGATTGGCGGGAACGAGAATGACGAGGTCTTTGCCAATGCTCTCTGTTTTCCAGAGCTGGGCTTCGTCAGAACCGTTGTTCTCGCCCGTTGCCACCTGCGAACCAGCGGTGCGTAAGGCGAGGTTGGAGAACGGATTGATGAGACGCCATGCACCCGCCAGCGGTGTGATGGTCCAATGTTGCGCGGCGTTGCTGTCGTCGAGGCGCGAGCAGATCACCTGCTTCTTCTCGTTGTAGCACACGGTCTTGCCGGCATCCGCAGCGGGAATGATGTGGTAGAGCGTACCACGGGTGAACTGCGCCAGGGCAGTGGCCGTTGAAAACGCCACAACCATGAGCCAGACACATAACGACTGAATGGTTTTCAGTTTCTTCATAATTAAATTGTTAGGTTTTCTTTGTTATCTTGAAAGAGGGGCGTTTAGTAATGGTGAAAGAATAAGTTGAGCAATTTTGACCTGTATTTTTGTTGGTTTTGGAATTTGGAAGAGGGAGCATAGCGGGCTATGTGACCGATGACAAATTTTAAAAGCGGCAAAAATACAGGGCATAAGAAATTAATTCTTACTTCACATCCCACAAAATTGGTCAAGTTATTCTTTTACCATTACTTTAACAAGCGGGCGCTCCAGCATTTTCAGGCTAGAACGCTCCTTTGCTTTTATTTTCCGCCATGTCGTTTGCTGCGGCCTCCGCGTTTTCCGCGGCCCTTTTTCTTGTCGGCTTTGCCCTCCTCGGTTTTGTCTTGGTTGTTTTTCCCAGCTCTCTGCCGCTGCTCCATCGTTTCGCTTTCGTCAGAGACCAGAGCGAAGTCGAGCTGGCGGCGTTCGAGGTTGGCACGGTCGACTTTGACGCGCACCTTGTCGCCCAAGGCATAGCATTTGTGGTAACGACGGCCCACGAGACAATAGTTGCGCTCATCGAATTCATAATAGTCGTCGAGCAGGGAGCGGAGCGGAATCATGCCTTCGCAGAGGGTTTCCGTCAGTTCCACATAGAGGCCAAACTCCGTGACACCAGAGATGCTGCCATCGAACTCCTGTCCGACGCGGTCGCCCATGAATTCCACTTGTTTGTATTTGATGCTGGCGCGTTCGGCCGTTGCTGCCAATTGTTCCATGTTGGAGGCGTGCTCGCAGAGGTCTTCATATTTCGTGGCGCTCACAGAGCGTCCGCCTTCGGCATAACGCGTGAGGAGGCGGTGGACCATCGTGTCGGGATAGCGGCGGATGGGCGAGGTGAAGTGGGTGTAGTATTGGAACATCAAACCGTAGTGGCCGATGTTGTGAACGCTATATCTGGCTTTCATCATGGCTCTCAGCGCCACGATTTCCACAGCGTTTTCCTCTTTCTTGCCCTTCACGTCATCGAGCAGATGATTGATGCTCTTCGAGATGTCGGTCTTCGAACCTTCCGTGCGCACTTTATAGCCAAACTTGGCAATGAAAGCACGCAGTTTTTCGAGCTTCTCAGGGTCGGGAACGTCGTGGATTCGATAGGGAAGCACTTTGGGCTTCTTGCCCTTGGGCTGCTTGCCAATCATTTCGGCCACACTGCGGTTGGCCAGGAGCATAAATTCCTCCACGAGCTTGTTGGCATCCTTTGCCACCTTCACGTAAGTAGAAATGGGGTGTCCCTTCTCGTCCACCTCGAAGCGCACTTCCGAGCGTTCGAAGCCGATGGCGCCGTTTTTGAAGCGTGCGGCACGCAGCTTCTTGGCCAGTTGGTTGAGTTTGATCAGCTCTTCTGCATACTCGCCCTCCAGCGGCGCTCCCTCAGGCAGCGGTTCTGGATGTTCGCCTGGCAGAGCCAAATCTTCCTTCGAGGCCTCGTTGTTTTTTTCTAAGATATTTTGCACCTCCTCATAGGTGAAGCGTCTGTTGGAACGAATCACGGTGTGAGTCAGATGCCAGCGCACGATTTCTGCCTTTTCGTTGAGCACAAAGATGGTTGAATAGGCCAGCTTTTCCTCATCGGGGCGCAACGAGCAGATGAAATTGCAGAGGCGCTCCGGAAGCATCGGGATGGTGCGGTCAACGAGATAAACGCTCGTGGCACGCTTCTCGGCCTCGCGGTCGATGATGTCGCCCTCATGAACGTAGTGGCTGACATCGGCGATGTGTACGCCCACCTCCCAATTGCCATCGTCGAGACGGCGGATGGAAAGCGCGTCGTCGAAGTCCTTGGCATCCTTGGGGTCGATGGTGAAGGTGGTCACACCCCGGAAGTCCTCACGTCGGGCTATTTCCTCGGCGGAGATTTCGGCGGGTATCTTGTCGGCAGCTTTCTCTACGGCAGCGGGGTAGACATAGGGCAGGCCGAATTCCGCCAGGATGGCGTGCATCTCGGTGGTATTGTCTCCTGCGCGCCCCAGGATGTCGATTACCTGGCCGATGGGGTTCTTAGCTTTGTCGGGCCATTCCACCACCTTTACGATGGCTTTGTCGCCCGTCTTGCCGCCTTTCAACTTTTCTTTGGGGATGAAAATGTCGTTGGCAAGCGTACGGTTTTCCGTTACAAGGAAAGCGTATGACTTGGCAACTTCCAGGGTACCCACGAAGGTGTCGTTGGCACGTTCCAGTATCTCGATGACTTCTCCTTCGGCTTCGCGTCCGCGACGCTTGGCATAGAAGGCGATACGCACTTTATCATTGTTCATGGCGTGTGCCGAGTTGCGTTCGGCCACGAATATCGGTTCGCCTCCACCTTCCGGTATAAAGGAATTCTTGCCGTTGCTCTTGCGCTGGAAGGTTCCGGTCATTTCCACGCCGTGGTTGTTCAGCTTGTATTTGTGCTTGTCCACTTCTGTGATGTAGTCATCCATCGACAGTTCGGACAAGATGTCCATGCACAGCATCTTCAGCGGATGTGTGGTGAGGTGGAGTTGTTCAAAGATGTATTTCAGGGATAATACTTCGTCTTGCTTTGTGTGGAAGAATTCCAGCAGTACTTTGACGAGCTCTTTCTTCTTCATGCGTTTGCCGGCTTTCTTTTCTTTCTTTTTGGCCATAATGTTATGATGTATTTTATGTATAAATAGAGATTCTGTGTCAATCTGTGTAATCTGTGGTGATTACCTCTTGCAAAGTAAACAAATAAATATGTTCCTTCGTTCACTCAGACTTCAAAATATTATCATTCTATTGAAAATAATGAAGGAACGACAGATTGTAATGGATTTATGTACTATATTTGCACACAAAGTGAAGATAGGCTGTACCTTAGACGAAAAGCAGATGGAAATGCAAACTCTGAACAAAAAAGCAGATGCCACACGGGAAAAAGACATTTACCGGGTGACGGTTGTGGGAAGTGTGGTAAACTTTCTCTTGCTTGTCTTCAAATTCTTTGCAGGTATTGTAGGTCACAGTGCCGCCATGCTGGCGGATGCGGTACATTCTTTGTCGGATTTCATTACAGATATTATTGTCATTGTTTTTGTGCGCATTTCGGCAAAGCCCGAAGATGAAGGACACGATTACGGTCATGGCAAGTACGAGACGCTGGCAACTGCCATTATCGGTATTTTTCTGTTGTTTGTGGGATTCGGCATTTTCTGGAACGGGGCTTCCTCCATTTACCGCTTCCTGCAAGGCGGCTCTCTGCAGGAACCCGGTATACTGGCACTGGTGGCTGCATTGGTATCCATCGTTTTCAAGGAAGTGCTTTATCAATATACCGTATTCAAGGGCAGGAAGTTGAATTCGCAGGCGGTTGTTGCCAATGCCTGGCATCACCGGAGTGACGCGTTTTCGTCCATAGGCACGGCAGCGGGTATAGGTGGCGCTATTCTTTTGGGTGACCATTGGCGGGTGCTGGACCCGGTGGCAGCGGTTATTGTCAGCTTCTTCATTATGAAGGTGGCTGTGCAGTTGTTGATACCGTGTGTGGACGAACTATTGGAGAAATCATTGCCTGCCGAGGTGGAGGATGAGATACTGAAGACGATTCTTTCTTTTCCCGGTATCAGCTCGCCGCATCACCTTCGTACGCGCCGCATCGGCAGTTATTGTGCCATCGAGGTGCATGTGCGTATGGATGGTAGCATCTCGCTGGAGGAAGCTCACGAGACGGCAACGGCGGTGGAGAACAAGTTGAAAAGGCAGTTCGGCAAAGGAACACTGGTCAGCATCCATGTGGAGCCGGTGAAGAAGAGTAACGAGGCGACAGAGTAACACAAGGAGCGTCAAGGTGACGGACCGGATGAAAAGTAATTAGTAATTTGTAACAGAAGAAGTGGAATCGATTTTAATTACAGGAGCAAGCGGATTTATCGGAAGTTTCATCGTGGAGGAGGCGTTGAAGCGCAAGTTCGGTGTGTGGGCGGGTGTACGTTCGTCCAGCAGCCGCGAGTATCTGCGTGACCGCAAGATACATTTCCTCGAACTGGACTTTGCGCACCCCAATGAACTGAGGGCACAACTCTCGGGACATAAAGGGACCTACAATAAGTTTGATTATATTGTCCATTGTGCCGGTGTGACGAAGTGTGTGGACAAGAACGAATTCGATTTGGTGAATTATCTGCAGACCAAATACTTCATCGATACGCTGAGGGAGCTGAACATGATTCCCAAGCAGTTTATCTTCATCAGTACGCTGAGTGTGTTCGGCCCGGTACGCGAGAGGACCTACGACCCGATTATGGAGAGTGACCCCCCTTCACCCAATACCGCTTACGGACTCAGTAAACTGAAAACAGAACTTTATTTGCAGAGTATTCCGGGTTTCCCCTACGTCATCTACCGGCCGACGGGTGTATACGGGCCGCGTGAGAAGGATTATTATCTTATGGCAAAGTCCATCCGGCAGCATACGGACTTTTCTGTAGGCTTCTGCCGCCAGGACTTGACGTTTGTATATGTAAAGGATATCGTGCAGGCCGTCTTCCTCGGGATAGAGAAGCAGGTGTCCCGCCGCGCCTATTTCCTGGCTGACGGGAAGGTGTATAGCAGCCGTGCTTTTTCCGATTTGATAAGGAAAGAATTGGGCAATCCGTTTGTTATTCGCCTGAGATGTCCGTTAATTGTATTGAAAGTCGTATCTTTGCTCGCTGAATTTTGGGCGAAGCGACAGAACAAGACCAGTACGCTCAATTCG
>ENA-OOXT01001151-OOXT01001151.1-human-gut-metagenome-genome-assembly--contig:-NODE-1151-length-17890-cov-3.246650_pt1 | contig 17890 bp, 13 predicted proteins | sample MGYA00241590_ERZ501349 | MGnify/ENA primary metagenome ERZ501349 (study PRJEB25962, sample SAMEA2042838) | human gut metagenome | biome: human gut; feature: human-associated habitat; material: faeces...
TACCCTCCTATATATCTTTATCCTTTGAGCTTGATTGTAAGTTTCTCAAGCATATCCTTTGTCATAGCGTCGAGGTCGTAAGCCGGACACCAACCCCACTCCTCGCGAGCGCAAGTGTCATCCATGCGGTCTGGCCAGCTCTCGGCGATGCTCTGCTTCAATGGGTCAACGTCGTAAGTCATCTCGAACTCCGGCTTGTACTTCTTGATAGCAGCGAACACTGTCTCTGGTGCGAAGCTGAGCGAAGCGATGTTAAACGCGTTGCGGTGTACGAGACGTGCTGGGTCTGCCTCCATAATGTCTACAGCAGCCTTCAATGCGTCGGGCATGTAAATCATATCCATGAGTGTGCCCTCCTTAATCGGGCAGACGAACTTCTCGCCACGAACAGCCGAGTAGTAGATGTCTACAGCGTAGTCGGTTGTGCCGCCACCCGGAGGTGTTACGTAAGAGATAACGCCAGGGAAACGCACAGCACGAGTATCTACACCATATTTATTATGGTAGTAGTCGCTCAGCAGCTCTGTGGTGACCTTAGACACACCGTAGATTGTGCGCGGACGCTGAATAGTATCCTGCGGTGTGAGCATCTTCGGTGTGTTCAAGCCGAACGAACCGATTGAACTCGGTGTGAAAACTGCACAACCGTGCTCACGAGCCACCTCAAGGATGTTCCACAAGCCGTCGATACCAATCTTCCAAGCCAAACGTGGCTTCGACTCGGCAACGACAGAGAGCAACGCTGCGAGATTGTAGATGGTGTCGATGTTGTACTTCTTCACAACGTCAGCAATCATCTGTTGGTTTGTCACATCGCACTCTGCCATAGGACCAGCCTCAGCAAGCTCACCCGTTGGCTCTGCGCCCTTAATGTAACCAGCTACAACATTTGCGTTTCCGTAAATGCTTCTTAACTTCCTTGTTAGCTCAGAGCCAATCTGACCAGTAGAGCCAATAACCAAGATATTGTTCATCGTATATGTGTTTAAGCGTTTATGAGTACAAAGGAAAGAAAAATTTTTCACACGGCAATACAAAATCGTTCATTTTTTTTCATTACGCTAAAAAAACTACTATAAACATTTTCACGTATCAAAAATAATGAGTTAATTTGCACTTGTAATAACAAAAAACTTTTAAAATAACCTATCTCATGTACGGAAAAGTAAAAGAACATCTCGCTGCCGCTTTGGAGAATCTGAAGCAAGCAGGTCTCTACAAAGAGGAACGTATCATTGAAAGCCCTCAGCAGGCTGCAATCCAGGTAAATGGTAAGGAAGTGCTCAACTTCTGCGCCAACAACTATCTTGGTCTGTCTAACCACCCACGCCTCATCGAGGGTGCGAAGAAGATGATGGATCGTCGCGGTTTCGGTATGTCGTCTGTACGCTTCATCTGCGGTACACAGGACATCCACAAGGAGCTTGAGGCTGCCATCTCTGAGTATTTCCAGACAGAAGACACCATATTATATGCTGCCTGCTTCGATGCCAACGGCGGCTTGTTCGGCTCGTTCCTCACCGACGAGGACGCAATCATCTCTGACGCACTCAACCACGCTTCTATCATCGACGGCGTGCGTCTGTGCAAGGCTAAGCGCTACCGCTACGCCAACGCCAACATGGAAGAGCTGGAGAAGTGCTTGCAGGAGGCTCAGGCTCAGCGTTTCCGCATCATCTGCACCGATGGTGTGTTCTCTATGGACGGCAACGTGGCTCCGATGGACAAGATCTGCGACTTGGCAGAGAAGTACGACGCTCTCGTAATGGTAGACGAGTCGCACTCGGCTGGCGTTGTAGGCGCAACGGGTCACGGTGTGAGCGAGCTTTGCAAGACATACGGTCGTGTGGACATCTACACAGGCACATTGGGCAAGGCATTCGGCGGCGCACTTGGCGGATTTACAACTGGTCGCAAGGAGATTATCGACATGCTGCGCCAGAGCAGCCGCCCGTACCTCTTCTCTAACTCATTGGCTCCGTCTATCATCGGTGCAAGTCTTGAGGTGTTCAAGATGTTGAAGGAGGACAACTCTATCCACGACCGCCTCGTAGAGAACGTGAACTATTTCCGCGACAAGATGATGGCTGCGGGCTTCGACATCAAGCCTACACAGAGTGCCATCTGCGCCGTTATGCTCTACGATGCTCCGCTCTCTCAGCGCTACGCCAACCGCCTGCTTGAGGAAGGCATCTACGTTACGGGCTTCTACTACCCAGTTGTGCCGAAGGGCGAGGCTCGCATCCGCGTGCAGCTCTCTGCTGGTCACACACGCGAGCAACTCGACAAGGCAATCGCTGCTTTCATTAAGGTGGGCAAAGAGCTTGGTGTGCTGAAGTAAAAGTAGCATGTACGTAGTTCGCGTCGGTCGGTGCAGACATCCGCGTCGGTCGGTGCAGACATCCGCGTCGGTCGATACGAAACAAACAATAACGAAAAAGAGGTTATGACATTGAATAGTCATAACCTCTTTTTATTTAGTTGAGAATTCTCAATTACTTAATAACAACTTTCTTTCCGTCAACAATGTAAACGCCTGCAGCAGGCTTGCCGTTCACACGAACACCACTTAGTGTGTACACCTTGTGATTCTTTGCATAGTCAGCCGAGATTGAGTTGATGCCGTCAACCACCTGCTTCTCGAACTTCACGGTGTAAACGGTCTGGCTCTCAGCGTTTGCGGCGTAGTCGTTGCCGTTTACGGTGATGGTCAGCACGTCGCCCTCTAAATCCGTTGTGGCAGAAGCGCCCCTACCCTTCACTACATACTTAATCTTATCAGCAGCCTCGGCTACGTCGCCATCGATGGTGATAGTGTAGTCGGTCTTGTCAGCAGAGAAGCCGGCGAGCTTAACACCGTTGAATGTAAGGTCGCTAAGTGCGTGATAGTAGATGAGCTTGATGTTATCAAGGTCGAGCTGGTCGTCCTTAGATGCACCTGGCACGGGGTTGGTTGTTGCCGAAGCAAGAAGATACAGATTGTCGCTCTCGTTGCCAGTGTAGTTAAACTCGCCCGTGAACTTCGTCCAATCTGCTGTTGCCGGGATGAGCACCGCAGCCGAAGCAATCTTGTTAGCAGCCTGCTCGCTGAGCTCTGGGTCGTGATATGCCACCTCGCCATGAACGATGAGCTGAACGCGACCCTGAAGTACTGTGCCCTCATTCTTGGCTGTGCCAGGAGCAAAGCGTGCATACACCTCGAACGCGTCGGGGGTACCAGTGAATGGCAGACTACCATTTATGTCGTTCAAGTCGGTGAAGTTGTAGTTAGAGGCATCTGCAGGGTTATAGTTACCCATATTGATACGTCCGGTTGTGATGTTACCGTTGGCATAAGCCGCAGTAAGATCTTTCGACTTGATGCGGACACCATAACCCTCAAATCCATCTATCTTTTCGGGCATCGGCGACATTGAAGCAAACGAAGCCAATGAGCCAGTTGCCGATTCAAACGAGTTCCATGTCTCAGCGAGGGCTGTCTCGCCCCAGTTCTCGAAGTCGGCGTTAGGTATCTGATAAAAAGCTACCTTCTCCTTACCATTAAATGTGATAGTGTAGACATTAGTCATCGACTCCTCATCTTCGACAGTGATGGTGAGTTTACCTGTAACTTTGTCGTAGCTTGTATTAACCTTAGCTGTCTCCGAAGAAGTCTTGTAAGACACCTCATCGGCGTTGTACTTACCATTAGCAGTGAAGTTCTTATCGTCCTTTCCTGCCGAGATAAACTCCTTGCCTGCCACAACAAGCGAAGTGAGTGTCGGAGCCGGCTTCTTATACTTAATGGTATAGGTGCTGATAGCCGACGGATTGCTCTGTGCATCGTAGTCATTGCCCTTCACAATGATAGAGAACACGCGAGTAGCCTCGTCGTATTTCGTATCCACCGTAGCAGCAACACCCTTCTTGGTGTAAGGCACCTTTGTTTTGTTAGCATCGTACATCGCATTGACGGTGTAGTTGTAACGGTCTGCTGCAAACTTCTCGTTCAGAGCTATAGCCTTGCCTTCACTATCGGTTGTGGCAAGAGTGTCAAGAGCGTGATAGTAAACAAACCTAACATTGTCAACAGTGAGCGAATTGCCGTCCACAATGCTGTTGCGGTTGCCGAAGTAGTCGGTAGCCGAGAAGATTACGTTCACCTTCTCCACACCTGATGTCATATCCTTATAGTCGAACGGGATAGTATCGCTCACCCATTCGCCTTTAGTACTATTTGTAATGTACTTCTGTAACGACGCAAGAAGCTTAGCGTCGTTGGTATGCGTCACCTCGCCACCAAGTGTGCCTTGCATTTGCATACCAAGCACATTGCGCTCGCGGTCATTCATGTCTACGTATGTAGGATCGACATACCACCACAATGAGTTCCAAGTAGGATTTCCAGGAACATTCTTTTGTGTCCAAGTTCCTTTCCACAGATATGCAATCACAGTAGCATTCTCATCGCCCTTGGAGTTGTCACGCTTATATTCGTAAGCTATGGCATCGGGATGATATGCGAAATCGATACCGCCCCAAGTACCTCCATCCGTAGAATTATCTTTTACATCGTACCAGAGATATCTCACCTGTGCTGTAGCCCACGGTGTACCCAAAGTGAGGTATGCAGGAATTTTCTTAGACTGATTAGTCAAGTGTACTGCCTGACGAGTATTATTACTGCCCTCAACAGCAGAACCAACAGCTATACTTTTATGTACACACACATTAGATATATGCCATCCCTCGGGCTGAGCACCTACAATAGTCGTGTTGCCATCACTTGTCCAAGGCACACAATCCTTCCAATCGCCATCAAAGTCGCCATTAATTTGTTGGGCATTAGCAGCAAAAGCTACTCCTCCCAACATTAATAGGGTTAAAATCTTTTTCATCTTTAATGAGTTTTTGTTTTTAATACCTAATAATCTCTTTTACTAATAATTATCCTTTCAAAAAAAACAGTGAACACTCATACGGAATAAACGTTTACACACCGCACAAGTTGCCACAAAATCGCTACAAAGTTAATGCAAATATTTGAAATTCAGCACTTTTTAAAATATTTTATAATAAAAGCAAACTATAAAGCAACTTTTACCGACATAAATATCACTTTTATTCGTTTTTAATATACAAAACGAAACGCCCTCACCAGTTTCAAAATCATCGAATTTAGGTATTGCGTAAAAGTCGGAAGCAAGCTAATTTTGCAGCGGTGATAAAACCAAATTCTTTAACCATACATTTACAAATAAAAACAACTAAGATTATGAAAACAACTGTAATCATCTACGGCACAAGCACCGGCACCTGCGAAGACCTGGCTGGCAGAATAGGAGCCAAACTGGGCGTAGACAACGTTATCAACGTGACCGACCTCGACGCGAGCGTTCTCGCCGACAACGAAAACTTCATTCTCGGCACGTCTACATGGGGCGCTGGCGAGATGCAGGACGACTGGTATGACGGCATAAAGACACTCAAGGGTGCCGACCTCAGCGGCAAGACAGTGGCTCTCTTCGGCTGCGGCGACTCGGAGTCGTACCCCGACACATTCGTGGGCGGTATGGCTGAGCTATACAATGCCGTTAAGGCGGCTGGCGCCAACGTAATCGGAGCAGTAGCTACTGAAGACTATACATTCGACGATTCGGAAGCGGTGGTAGACGGCAAGTTCGTCGGACTGGCTCTTGACGAGGTGAACGAAGACGACAAGACCGACGAGCGCATCGAAGCTTGGGTGGCTGAAATTAAGCCATGCCTCTAAACCACACGCAATAAGTTCTCACTCTTACAATTAATTATTAAAGTTCGCAATCATGCAGCAATCCACAATTTTACCAGTAGACATGAAGGTTCTGATGAACCATATCTACGAATACAAGAAGGGAGTGCGCCGTATGGTGCTCTTCACGTTCAACAAGAAATACGAGGACTTTGCCATACGCCGACTGGAAAGCCAGAACATAAAATACGTCATACAGCCCGTAGGCAACGATCGCTTGAACCTGTATTTCGGCAGAGAGGAATGCCTCAACGCCATACGCATGATTGTGACACGCCCACTCAACCTGCTAACGCCAGAAGAAGACTTCATGCTCGGCACTATGCTCGGCTACGACCTCTGCTCGCAGTGCGAGAGATACTGTGAGCGCAAGAGCAAGTGCAGCTGAAAAGCTGAAGGATAAGGCTTACTGAGGCTGACAGATAGGCTGGTAGATATCTCGTTCTGCGGATTATCTGCCAGCCTTTATCGTGCTCATACCGTGCAGCTTACAGCGATTATGGAAGATATGGAGGATTTTTTCGCATACTTTGTTTTATAGGAGATTCCTTTAAAATTGTAAAAAGTTTTAGCGGATTGCAATATATCGTTTATATTCTTTTGAAGAACCCTTCATATTCGTCATCCAATATTCTCCAGACACCATTTTTACGTCCTCCTTCTCTGACTATTAGGTTTTGGTCGGAAAGTTGCTTAAGGTATCGCTGTACTTGCCGTAAAGAAATCCCCATGTTTTCCGACATTTGGGCAGCACTGATTTGTGGCATCTGCGAAATCAACTTATAGATTTGTCGTTGAGCTTTTGCAAATTCTTTTGTGACATTTGCTTTTCCTTTTACGACATCATCCGTCTCTTTTACGACATCTTTTACGACATCATTTGCCTCTTTTATGACATGAAAGTTGTCTTTTACGACATCCACCCCATAATTGAGGTTCCATAGAGTAACATGAAATTCCGTCGCATTGGAACTGAACTCTGGTGCATGATAATTATCCAAGTTTTCAAAACGCTTATACTCACCAATAATCTTCTTCATGCCACTGCCTCTACGTTCCATGAGTTTCAAGCGATGGAAAAAGTCTGCAAGTAAAGGGTTGCGACGTTTCGATGGTACTGTAAGTGGATTAAGTTGTTGTATCAATCGTCCATCAAACATGCCACCAGGAGAATACACTTCCATACGGTCATCATACATGTCTATATGTATCTCACTACCAAGCTCCATGTAATCACGATGAATGATGGCGTTACATATCACTTCGGTTACGGCACGCTCTGGATAATCTGGCAGTTCTTCCCGAAACTCAGCTTCTTTCCACCATCTTCTGTGAGAGTTGTTTCTTACAAAAGCAACTGCATCTTGCAATTGACTGATGACACTACCCTCCAATTCGGCATCATCTAAAGCCTCACCCAAACCGCTTGTCATGTCAAGTCCATTCCAACGGGTGCAGAATATGCGAGAATGACGTATAGGGGAGTCGTCAGCTAATAATGCACCAGCATTGGTCAGTTTTCCGGCATTGTCAACTATTCCCCATGAAACGAAGTCGCTATCATCAAACGATTGGTTCAATCGCTTAAAATGAACTGATTTGAGTTTGGAGAAAGACATATCTTCAAACTTGTAGGGTGATGGGATAGCATCGAACGAACGACCAGCACCTCTCATAACAAGGCTTTTCAATTGAAGTCTGTCAGCTACCACCGACTCGTTACCGACTCTCACAAATGCCAACCGTTGCTTGTCACCTATATAATAATATGGTGTCTCTTGTCCTTTATAGACATGAAGCAACACAAGCTTCTTTCCATCCACTTCCTTAAATTCGAGGTTGACAGCAGGTATAGGATCAAGCTTGGTCTTTATCTCCTCACTTATCCTCTCTGCATCACCTTCAGCATTAGCAAGTCCTACCACATGGTCATCGTCACTAATGCCAAACACCAATGTTCCGCCCTCACCATTGGCAAAGGCTGAAACACTTTTTAGCCAACTCTTAGGTCGCTTGACTTCGAGTTGCTGTTTCTTATCGTAGGCGGTTGCTTCGCCTATTAAAGTCTTAATATCTGCGTTCATTGTTTTCCGTCTAAAATAATAAAATACTAATTTCTTTTAGAATAAACTCTTCCTACTGACCATGTATTTGTTTTTTTGTCGAATTTTATCATATCTCGATAAACGGGAAGTAGGAGTAAGGCAGAGTCTATTTGTGGTGCGTGAATAGTATACACATCATTTTCTTTCGTAAAATGAATAGGATAATTTCTTATCACCAAACCTAATTCAATTCGATAGTGTTCTTTTAAGCTATCAATATTTTGATATTTCGCTTCTAAAGAATCATGTTCTGCCATCAATTGACGATATGTTACTGGTTTTCCTCCTTTAACTCTATATGTAAAAACAGAAGCAGAGTCTGGCTCCATAAATTGTTTAAACAAGGAGTCCCCATATTCCAAAGATTCTATTTTAGAAGTCAAAGCTTCATTTCTATCAATTAGTAGATAATTCCCAATGACAGAAAACATCAAAACTATTAATAGAAGCAAGAATAAATTTCTTCTACCATTTTGTATTTTATCATATTTACTTGCTTCTTCACTAAGTTTATTTGCAATCGCAGAGATTTCTACCTCCTTATTCTCTGTGTTAGAAGATAGTATATCCATCAGTTTTGAGTATAAACTGTAAAACTGATTATTTTTTTTATCGTTTACCATTGTTCTGCCTAATTTGAAAGTTCAATTCTTTTATTTCCTGCTTTAGTTGGTTGCATTTGTCTTGGAGCGTAAGATTCTCTCTCTGGTAATGATATAATTTTTCATTAAAGATGCATTCTCGTTGAGCTTCATTACGAATCATGATGCTTTCTTGATAATATCTACCAAAAGCAAATACCCCAACTATAAAAGCTCCCGAGATTCCAAGCTTAGCCCAAAAACTCGTGAAAGCCATTAGAATTTTTTCAGATAAAGTATTTTTGTTTCTAACCATATTAATAATTTTCTCCAAGTTTCTCAAAAAAACTCATTAATGAACGTACAGCTTATCAACTTGCTTACACCAATACACAATCACCTCGGATTGACCATCAAACTTTGAACTTTGCTTTTGGCATCCTTACATTCAAAGTGATACACTCACCTTCTAAAGATTCATGTTTCTCTTTATTCTTTTGTTCTATCCTCTGCAACATTCCAATAAACAATATCGTCTTGTTTCAAATCATATCTGTGTGTCTTGGTCTTCATGTAGGCATATATAACCTTGAACCAATCCGACATAGACATTGCAGAATATTCTTCCCCAAATCTCTCAATGCATTCTTTTTCCAAAAGAAGCACTGAAACACCATTGTGTACCGACATCACAGTGTCTGCAAACTCCACAATACGAGCATCTTCATTTATATCCGACAACTTACGTCCATATTCTGGAATATCCATATCACCATTGCTCAATATAAAATCACGCAAAAACTATTCCGCCTTTTGATTTATCCTAAAAAGAGGTAATTCTACGCCCTCTGTTAGTTTGAAGAAAAGCTTTGCCTTATTCTTGTCTATTGTTGCTTTCAATTTTGAGAATCGATTGTACGAATTCAAGTTATCTGATGTTACAGCGGAAGACATTATCTCCTTTAGCATCTGCTCTTTGATGCCAAAGATTTCTGCCACTTGATGTAGCTTGGCATTTTTTGCTTGATTCATATATTCCACAATATAGTCGTGGAAACTTTTTCCTTTGTCAAGTACGGCATCTCCACTTTCTACATCATGCAAGAAAATATTAGCAAACTTTTGTTCTTCTTGCGACAACAAGGCGAAAGATTTATGCAGTTCCTGCATCACTTTCTGTCGCTCCTCTTCTGAAGCATTGCCTTTGTTTATCAACTTCAAGTAGATTTCAAAGCGTTCATTGATATAGTCGGCATCTATCTGTCCCGTTTCCATTTCTGTAAGGTAAGTTTCAATGTCGTATGGTGGTTCTTCAATTCCACCACCTCCATTACTTGGCTTCAATAGTTCTTGATAACGCTTCAATAACACCTTGTATGTTTCTTCGTCTATCAGCATATCTATATCTACAAAACCGCTTTGTGGCTGTTTGAGATGATAATGAGACTTTTCCCATAAGAAACCTTGTATGCGAGCTGCCTCCAAATGCTTGTTAAACTGGTTGAACAGCTTCACAAAGCGTCCTCTCTCAGCTTCCATTTGTGGTAACTTTTCAAAGTTCTTGATGCCAGCGTGTACAAAAAGATACTCTATCCCTGTATAAATACTATTCATCTGTTGCAGATTATGGGTCAATGGATCTGCAAAAAGTTTCAGAGGCTTATTGTCAGAATACATTGCTACAGCTTTGTCAATATTACGCTTCATGGTGTTGGGATAGCGATAATAACGTATCACTCCGAAAGGTTTGTCTGGTCCGAACAAACGGTTAGTACGGCTGAAAGCCTGAATGATATTCTCATATTCCATCACCTTATCTACATAGAGCGTATTTATCCATTTAGAGTCAAAGCCTGTCAACATCTGGTTCACTACAATAAGAAGATCTATTTGTTTGTCTTTTGTGAAGTCCTTTCCATTATAAGGTTTCTTATGGGCAAGGCGCAACGCAACATCCTGCTTGAATGCAGCATGGGTCGGCATTGTATAAGTTTTGCCAAATTGCTCCTTATAACCTTCAAGCACCTCTATGAGTCCTTCTTCCTTAAACGTTTGTCCTCCTGTATTATCTATATTCGGATCGAATAGAGCTGTAACTTTCAAGGTTGGCATCTCTTTGCGCAGAAGTCGATAATAAGCAATTGCTTCTGGAATACTTTCCGTAGCAAGCAAGGCGTGGAATTTACTATTTAAACTGAGTGTCACCCAATTTTCCTTGATATCTTCCACAACTTTCAGATGATGTTTGTCACAATTGTACTGCGAAGATGGTATGAAATCTTCTATACCTTTAAGGTATGAACCGTTAGGTTGTATTTTCCCAGCCATGGCTACCTTGCTTGGATTCATGTAGTACTGATACACCTTTTTCTTGTCTTCATCAGCTAATGCTTCTTCCTCTGTCTGTGCTTTTGCTTTTTCCAAAGCCACACAACGGCGCAATGCTTTGTCCTTATATGTAGAGCACATATAAGGGTAAAATCCTAACACATTCTTGTCTATGATACCATTGGCAATGGAATAAGTATGCAGTTTCTCACCAAAGATGGTTTGCGTAGTGTTTAGCTTCTTCTGGTTCTCATTGTTGATTGGTGTTCCTGTGAAGCCAAAGAATACCGCATGAGAGAATGTTCGCTTGATGCCTATGAGCATATCGCCAAAGGTGGAACGGTGGCATTCGTCTATGATGAACACCATTCGCTTGGCAGCAATATGCTCTATGTCTGCTTTTTTCTTTGGATATTCTTCTGCGTTGACCTTGCTCATCTTTTGTATGGAAGTTACAATGAGACGGTTCTTCTTGGTGTCGTCATCACGCATTTTTGCTATCAGTATGTCCGTATTCTCCGTCGCCTGTACATCATCCACAGAATCGGCAAACGAGCGATACTCTTCCAATGATTGTGTGCCCAATTCTATTCTGTCAACGAGGAATATCACCTTATCAGCATCTCCTGACTGTGCTATCAACTGGGCAGACTTGAAACTGGTCATGGTCTTTCCGCTTCCTGTTGTATGCCAAACATACCCTCCTTTATGCTCAGTACTCTTCCAATCCCATTTCGCAACTATTGAGCTTATTTTGCTTGCTGCATAATACTGATAGCTTCGCAAAACTTTCAGCACTCCATCTGCTTGGTCGGCAACAGTATAGAAGCCGATAAGCATATGTGCCATTGGTATGGAAAGAAAAGTAGAGGCTATCTGTCGCCAATCGTTTATGGGGTTGTTAAGGGAGTCTGCCCAATGAAAACAAAAGGCTTTGTTGAACTTGCCGTCTATTCCAGGATTGGCAAAATACATTGTTTCCTCAGGATTCATTGCCACAAATAGTTGAACCAAAGAGAAGATGCTGTCAGTAAACACTCCTTCGGGAATATACTTTTCCGTTATCTGGTTGACTGCGTGCATGGCAGGCATCTTGCTGCTTTTCAACTCTACATGTATGACAGGCATACCGTTTATCAACAACACTAAATCCCCTCTGCGCTTAGGCAAGATTTGGGAATGACGCTCAAACTTGGGTTGGCGAGCTATCTGATAAAAACTCCTTCCGCTTGCTATCTCCAAACGGTTGTATATGGTGAGCGACACTTCCTTGCCGAAGTGCAAGGTATCTGCAGGATTGTCACGAGTGATAGAGACCGACTTGCCATTGATGAAACCATTGATCGCAAGTGGTGTGCGCAAATCCTTGATTTCGTCAAGAATCTGCTGCATTTCGCCTTCGGTAAGGGGTTGCCCATTCAGACGGTCTATGCCTTTGTTGTTATTAAACAGAATTTCAGCCCAATTCTTAATGAGCTGCTCCTCCGTAGGATAGTTCAGCATTTTGCCAGTCCATCCATAATCTTTCAATAGTTTAATGAGGGCTTCCTCAAAATCTAGTTCATAGTCGAATCCCATATCTATTACGTTTTATTCGTTATATAAACATTTTTTGAAGCAATGACTGCTTCATGGAGCGGAACTTGGAGAGTTTTATCGACTCTGTTCGCATAAGTTTTTCCATGTTAATAAACACCTGTCCAATGTTCAACTGCTCTTCCTCTTTTTGGGGATAAAGAATTGGCATTAATGAAAATGTGCTATCACTAATTGAAAATCTATCAGACCTAGCCCCCGAGTTTCCATTCTTGAACATAAAATCATGCCACATATTGCTTTTAAAGTAGTAGTCAAGAAAATGGAGAATACCATCACTTTGTTTCTCTACTCTAAACACATAGTAAAGAGGAGACATCACTCCACAACAACCTAATTTATTTCTATTTATCGGTCCAACAGGAGCTGTCATTGATATTCTTGGATTATAGACATAGTCATTTGGTCTAACTATGTAATATCCTTGAATGTTATCTACATTAGCAACATCGTGATCGAAGAAGTCTCGTTGGTTTATCACTCCAAATTCAGCCGAATTCGTAAAGACATCCCGACACACAGACGTAGCATTCTTTTCTATAACTTTCTTAGAGATGTCGCATAACTTAATTGTCATCCATTCATCCTCAAATCCTTTAAATCTAATCAGCGGTGTGTACCCCCGATTAACATTTATAAACATCTGCTTAAGAAGCGACTGTTTGATGTTACGCAACTTCTCTAACTTCTGTTCCAATTTGCGTATGAGAGTGTCAAGAGTATTGAACATTTTGACAATTTTCTCTTGCTCATCTTTTTGGGGAAATATAACATTTCCTTTAATCGCATCTTCGTCACTTATCAACAATGTATTTTTTGCACCTTTATTTACCAAAGGGCGCAAATAGTCATTTAATCGTTGGTCAAGTTCAAAATATGTTTGCACAAAATTCGCATCAACATTACAATTAGGAGTAAATACGCCATATAAAGCAGAAACGATTCCGTTTTGTGTCTTATTTGTTTTAATTATTCCATAAGGCTGCAATTTTAATGGAGACTTTGTATATACAACATCCCATGTATGCACAACTCCATAACCAGTTAATGATGCACCCGCAAAAGATTTGCCTTGGTATTCAATTTGGTTTACGACACCATATTCTCTTGAAACAGAATAAATATCGTACTTGTCGTATGTGTTTGAAACATTTTTCTCATTGGATACAGTCATGTATTCACTGAGAGGTGTCTTTTTCCAAGCCAACTTAAATCCCTTAAATCTTACTTCTGGAACTTTCTTATTTTTATCCATAACAATTTCTCATTAAGCGTTTACCAAAACTTTTTTAAACTCCAGCAATGCCGCCATATCATACTCATTTCCTGTCAACTCGTCAAGCATATCAGCAAGTTGCACAGAGGCATCATGAATATCATGTTCCAAATCAACAAGCGTTGTGGCATATTTTTTTTGCAAAGCCACAAGTTTATTGGTGAAATCGTCTATGATAGTCTGAGGCAAAGTAGATAAATGGGCACAAAGACTTTCAATCCACTTCATGGATAGCAACGATATGATGTCTTCATCTGCCAGGTCTTGCTCTATCGTCACTTTCGTATGCTCATGTAACTCCACTGAAGCCACCTTTATCTCAGACTTCAACACCTTTGACTCATTCAGCAGGCTGTTGAGCTTAATCAAATGAGCCTCATAAGAGCCCTCGGGGAAATCGAAGTTTGCACGATAGTTGCTGATAAGGGTATTTGCTGCAGGCTTACCGTATGTTCCGTCTTTGCAGGTCGTTACACTATCCCAATCAATCTCGTCGTGTGCTTCGATGAAAGCCATCTTGTCTTTTTTCTTTGATAGCAAGAGGTATTCGTTGAGAGCCAAAATTTCAGGTGTCTCCACTTCTTCCAAAGCCTCGGCAAGTTTGCTTTCAAGACTCTTCTTGTCAAGTGCACCATCATCATTAGTGATGCCATCACGTTCATCGTCTGCCAGTTCACCCAAAGTTTCTTCCAAGTTCGAGCCAATTATATCCAAGCGTTCCTCCTTGCTGTGAAGTGCTTGCCATTCTGATTTCAAATAAGTGGTCTGTACAAGTTCGAAAGGCAAGATACGACCAATCCAGCCATCCTGTACCTCATACTCCTTGTCGTCCTTCTTCTTCTTTGTTACCATGTTGGCATCGACCACACGAGTAGCTTCAAAGCCTTCCGACTGTATGATTTCCAAATCTTGCGATATTGTTTGCCATTTGTCGGCAAACAGTTGGTAAGCCTCGAAACGGTCAACAAGCGGCATTTGCTCCAGTTGCTTGAATATGTAAGAGGTTATCGCATCTTCCTCTGCTGCAATATTCAAAGAAAGCATATTGTCAAGCAAATGATGACGCAACATTCCACTAAAGCCACCGAACTTTTCTGCATATAGATTTTTGAAACCTATCACGGATGGATGATTTTCCGCCGTTTTGCGAATATCTTCCACTTTGAACTCAGTTTGTGGCGTATCGGTCAATTCAAACAGCGAATTCTTCAAGCCAGCAAAAGCCATCCAATAATCATTCATGGCAGTAAGTTCCGATTTTGGAATACCACCAAACATCGTAGCGTACAAATCCCAAGTCTCCACATCATCCGAAGAGTTGACATATCGAGGGATGTTGAGATTATACCCATTGGCACGAATTTCTTCCTTAGACACCAACCGAGAGAATTTTGGTTCTTCTTTCTTGGCGACATAAGTATCTACGATTCGTTTGATGTCAGAAGCCCGCAGCTTGTTTTTCTTGCCTTCTTTCTTGAATCCTTTGGATGCATCAATAATAAGCACATCACTTGTAGAACGTGACTTACGTAACACCATAACAATGGTAGGAATACCAGTGCCAAAGAAAATGTCTGACGGCAAACCGATGATTGCCTCAATGTTGTCATTCTCTATCAGTTGTTGGCGTATGCTTCCTTCCGAGCCGTCGCCAGCGTCTCCACGGAAAAGAACACCGTGAGGCAATACTATAGTCATAATGCCTTCTGTTTTTAGATGATACAAGTCGTGAAGCAGAAAAGCATAGTCAGCCTTTCCTTTCGGTGCAATGCCGTAATCATCAAAACGAGGATCGACTTCGCCCATTTCTCCATTCTTTGGTTTGCGTGGTGGAGTCCAACTTTGTGAATACGGTGGGTTGCTTACCACAGCATCTACATGCAGGGGATGATAAGTGTTCTCCTTGTCATTCTCATCAAAATAAGGCCAGTCATCCTTCAACGTGTCGCCATTTCTTGCAATAATATTGTCAGGAACGATACCACGCATAATAAGATTCATACGAGTAAGGTTATACGTATTCTGCTTCAACTCCTGTGCGTAATACTTGATGCAGTTGTCCTGCTGGATATGGCGTGCCACCGACTTGCCGATATTAATAAGAAGTGAGCCCGAGCCGCTCGTTGGGTCGTAGATTTCTATCTGCGAGCGGTCCTTAAGATGGTAAGCCACAATCTCTGACATTAGCAAGGAAACTTCATGAGGAGTATAAAACTCACCTGCTTTCTTTCCTGCATTGGCAGCAAACTGACTGATAAGGTACTCATAGATGAATCCAAGCACATCGTAGTCTTGTCTTCCATTCATAGGTATATCCTTTATCAACGAAAGAAGATCACTCACAGCACGAGTTTGCTCTGCATCAGAAGTGCCCAACTTCTTCAAGCCAGTCTGCAATGTGTCGAATATTCCAGAAAACACCTTCTTGTGAGTAGGAGATATCAATCTTGTAAAAGCAGACAAGGCATCACGTACATTGGCAATTTGGAAATCAAAGTCTTTGCTTATCCAAGTGGAATAAAGGTTGTCATAAGCAATGAAATAGCCCAGATTGTTTTGTACCCAATTGACTGTTTCCTCATCTTCTTCTTTGAGTTGGCCCAAATCAGCATCTGTGAAATCATTGTCTTTTGCAAACCGAACTTCCTGTTCGGAAAGAAACTTATAAAAAATGAAGCCAAGAATATAGTCCTTGTATTCATTAGCCTCAATCTTAGAGCGCATCTTGTTGGCAGATGCCCATATTTTATTTGCGAGTTGTTGCTTGTTCATAATCGTATATTTTATCCTTTTAGATGAAAGTCGCTACCAAACAATAGATTCAATTTTGAAAGGTACTTAATTTGACTGTCATACAAAGCTTCTTTTTTACTATTTATATTGTTCTCAAATTCTTTTCGTATTTGCTCTATACTATTTTGGCTTTTTATAGCCTCGTTCAACAGTTGAGTTGCACCATTATGTTTTTCTGCCAAATCAAGAAAATCTTTCCAATTAGTCATATGGCTTGAAGCGTTACTTGCTATATAGCACATGTAGTTGGCATAATTTTGAGCATCTTCTATCAATTTGGATATTCTTGATTTCAAATCCTTGTCCTCAACTGTTACAAAGATAATTCTACACTCATGTAAAAATGATAATAGTGTACCATTTATCTGTTCAATCAAAGAAAGAAGACGTTGCGAGGAATGCTTGTCATATAAGTTGTACAACAAAATTCTTTGTTGCTCATTAAATTTCTCTGTAAGATACAAGATTTTCAACAAGCGTTCTGTTCGTTGCTTAATGAACTCATGTCTGCGTTGATTCTCAAATGAAATCTCATTTTTGACATTTTCAATCTGTGCAGTTATTTCTTCTATATCCTCTTTTGTTGCGATGTTTTCTCCTTTTTTCGTTTCATATTGAATATCACGCATATCTTCCTTTTGAGCAGCATTTTTTCCTTTCTGTACGAAATACTGTTCAAGATATTTAAATATAAAAGGATAGCAAATTGCTATTATCAATAATACTATATCCATATTCATCTATTGTTGTTTATTTATCGGCCAAAATAAATCTTGGATTTCGACATCCAATAATTTGGCTATATCAACAAGTGTCTCCACATTTGGTTGCAATGTGTTAGTACACCACTTAGAAACAGTGGCAGGATCTTTGGACAATTCCTCTGCCAACCATTTATTTGTTCTCTTCTTTTCTGCCAATACGACTTTCAACCGATTTATATCTTTGTTCATATTACAAATGTTTTGTATGCAAACTTACATTTTTATATAGAATTAAACGACCGAGCCTCTGAAATATTGCATAAAGTTATGAATATATTTTCCACAAAATGAAATATACGTCAAATTTATGACAAGAGAGATACCGCTTTTATTCTTAAAAATGCTGCAAAAAGGACTCCGAATATATTGTTTTGCAAAAATAGATTTACCTTTGCACTCGAAATCAAAGTATTCTTTGTATATTGCAAAGTTGTGAAAGAAAAAGTGCTCTTTTGTCTTCTGCTGCACTACTTCTATTTGATATTCTCCCTCTCCTATCGCGGATACGCTTACTAGGGCTGACAGATAGGCTGGTAGATATCTCGTTCTGAGCCGAATCTATCAGCCTTTATCGTGCTCATAATCTGAGGATTGCGGCGATGCTGACAGATATGGTAGATATTTTTCGCTAACAATGATTTTATCAGTCATCATATACATCAGAAACTGAAAAAGCC
>ENA-OOXT01001160-OOXT01001160.1-human-gut-metagenome-genome-assembly--contig:-NODE-1160-length-17792-cov-1.838248_pt1 | contig 17792 bp, 16 predicted proteins | sample MGYA00241590_ERZ501349 | MGnify/ENA primary metagenome ERZ501349 (study PRJEB25962, sample SAMEA2042838) | human gut metagenome | biome: human gut; feature: human-associated habitat; material: faeces...
GGTCACGTGAAGCCAATATACCGGCTTTGTCAAATGTTTCCGCATAGGTGGAATAGCGGCTTTCAACAGCGGGAATCAGTTCGTTAAGATACTCGTTATGAAAAGCAGCCACCTCTTCCGTCGATTCGCTCCAACCTTTGCTTCGGTTGTCTTTATCCCATGTAGGAGAAACAGCTATAAATGGCTTGCAATCTCCGTTTTGAATCATGTTATCGAACAGATTTTTCATTTGCGGCCAAGAAGCAAGACCAAAGTATTGTTCGGCTGTCCCCGTCCAGCCATGAATCAGGTAAATGATGTCATATTGTTGGTTGGCATCGTATCCGTATGGTAAATAGATATATGCAGGTTTCGTAGTGGGAGCCATTGAACCAGCATAATCTTTCGAAATATATCCTATCATTTCTACAGTTCCTTGTTGTCGGGCTGTTCTGAAATACTGTTCCGGTACAGCCTCTGTCATTTGTATGGTTGCCGCTTCGGGTGGTGTATCAGGATTTTCCGAAGGTGTTTCAGATTGTTCCATATCCGGCTTTATTTCTTCATTGGAACAAGCATGGCAAGCTAATGTTGAGAGACAAATGGCGAATGTAATGAATTGTATATTTTTCATATTGTACGAATTGTTATTTGTCACATTCTCATTTATTATTCTCCCAAAGTTCTTGTAAAGGCAAGCGTGGAGAGTTGCCATTTGCCGTTTTCCATCACATATACTTCCGTCACAATAAAGGGGAAACGCACTGCATTGCCACCGACTACCGAGTTCAGATGAATCCGGCTGTACACCGTTGCCGTACCTGCGGCAAATTTAACCTGTACGTCGTGTATTTCTGCTTTCTTGTACCAGATGCCTCCTGTACGGATGGTTTCCAACTCCTGCTGCTTGCCCCAATAGCCGCCCATGTGGACGAATTGCGAGTTCTCATGGAACAGTTCCGCCAACTTCTCCACGTTCTTCTCTGACATCCAGTCCCATTTGCTGTTAGACAAATCGACTATCGCCTGTTCTTCGGCTGTAAACACTTTCTGATTCTCCTGCGCATTTGCCCCGACCGCCAAAGTCAGCAACATGAATGCTGTAATGACCAATGATTTCATATCACTCTGATTGTTAATTGTTACTGTTGCAAAGGTAACGGCGTTGCAGAAAAGCGGCGATACAAAAAAATCGGTAAAAACTGCACTTTTTACCGATTTTCTCAAAGAGCACCCTATATTTTTATCAGTTCTGCTCGGAAGGAGAAATCATAGAGTTATTCTCAATCTCGGAAACAGGTAACTGGTAAAGAAATACACGGTCTTCCTGTTCTGCCCGAAGCTTGCCGGCCGAGAAATGGTTGTTGTTATCCGCTCCCCAAGTATCGTCCGTGCGGTCAACCGGAATATTCAGACGGCGGTTGTCGAGATATTCGATGCCTTCACCCCAAAATTCCACACGTTTCTGAAAATTGATTTCTTCTATGAGCGATGCCTTGTCTGTAAACGTGTAGTTATAGTCCGGCTGTCGTGTCTGCATGAATGAATTGAGCACAGATACCGCTTCCCCGGAGTTTTGATGTGCAAGAATCTCCGCCTTCATCAGATAGGCCTCTTCGGAACGCAAGTAGATATAATCACCCAATTCCCAACCGGCACCTCCGTTTCCAGAAAGGATGCTTTCACGCCCGGCTCCGATAAACTTGACAGACTGATATTCAACCTGCGCCGGAGTTTCCGTATCGCGCAACATAGTCATACGTATAGTGCCACCGTTACCATCCGGTACATCCGTTCCGGTCGTGCGGTCGCAACAGAACCATTGCAGGCGGATATCGTTGTCGGCAATCCGGTCTACAAGCGGTTTGAAAGCGGCTCTCCACACGCCTATACCGGCATATCCCTCTCCGTATGCGTCCATTTGGGAAAACCATGACTGATAGACAGTCGAATTGTCTGCTGTTATATCCGCACCGAATACAACATCCGGAAGCGTAATGTCACTGAAGCCTTGCAGAATCTGGCTTTCGCCTTGCAATATTTGGAAATTGTCTATAATCACCTGTGCGTACCTGAGTGCGTCATCCCATTGGTGGATAACCATATTTGCACGCGCCAAGTGCATGGCGACCACACATCCGTCCATGTCTGTCGGAGTGGAAGTATGCGTCATTCCCAGTTCCTCAAACAGGTCAAAAGCCGTGGTCAAATCGGTCAGTAACTGCTCATAAACCTTTGCTACAGTGCTGCGTGGCTGGTCACCTTCGGTATGTTCCGTAATGACAGGCACGCAAAGAGCTTGTGAAAAGTCATATTGGGCACCATGTCCCCACGGAGTATCATCAGCTCCGGTATAATAGGAGTGCTGATAGAGGTAGGTCAGCTGGAGATAGGCATATCCCCGGAAACCGAGGGCGATGGCACGGTAACGGCGCATCGTCGGGTCTTCATCTACCGGATCTATCAGTTCAAGGATATGGTTTGCATTGGCTATGACCCGGTAATATTCACGCCAGCGGTTTTCCGTCGGATCATAGTTCTGCTGCCAGTAGTCAAGCAGATAGTGATAGAGACTCATTCCGAAACGACCGGTCATAATCATATCATTCCCCATGAGAGAAGTGAGATAGTCGAAACTTTTCTGTCCGAAATAATTATCCTGCAAATCCACATTCACATATTGCTGCATATCATTGTACATACCGGCTACGGCAGCAGAGAACACTTTTTCGGGATCGGACGAAGCGATTTCCTGACGCTGCCCTTCGGACATATAGGCCGTAAGGTCGGCATCATTGATGCAGGATGTGGTCAGGCTTGTGGCAATAAGTGCCGGAATTATGATTCTTATAGTTTTCATTGTAATCATTTCCATTAAAACGTTAGATTTATACCTCCGGAAATCACACGCAAAGGTGAATATCCTCCATAATCTCCATTGCCGCCGGACATTGCCATACGCGGATCAAATCCCTGACGCTCCGACCATAGGGCAAGGTTGTCGCCAGTCACGAACACACGTAGTCTTTCTACGCCAATCTTGTCCATCCACTTCTTCGGGAACGTATAACCGAGGGTGACATTCCTGATGCTGAAATAAGAAGCTCTGACCAAGTTCATATCGGACTGCTGCGTGAATGCGTTGGAGGCATTGTCTGCATTCCAGACGGCCTTCTCCGGTTTCAGGATTGAACGTATCCCACATATCGCGGTTGTGTCCGACATAAAAAGACGTACTCATACCGCTTAGATAGGCATAATCGTATGCCCAGCCGCCAATCTGGAAAGCGGTTGCGATGGAAAGGTCTATTCCTTTGTAGGAAAATGTCGTATTCAGTCCGCCGTTAAAATCAGGAAGTGCCGATTTTCCTATAAAATAACGTGTGGCATCAGCGTAGGTATTCGTGGTCGTGCGTCCGGTAATTTCTCCTGTCTCAGGATCTGTAACATCCGTGTACCACATGGCTTCGCCTCGTTCATTCATGCCGGCATACATATAGGTGTAATATTCATACCTGCTCCGACCCTCACGCAGGTTGAATGGTCCGGATGTGATACCGTCCGCACGGTTTTCTTCAGGCAGGGTCAGAATCTTGTTCTTGTAATGAGAACCGACGAGCGATACAGTCCAATGCAGGTCATCCGTGTTGAAAATATCCACATTCAGTTCAAACTCCACACCGGAATTCCTCATGGAACCGATATTCTCCCAGTTGTAGGGACGTCCGTCCGTAGAGAACGCCAGCGGGCGTTGGAAGAGCATGTCGTCGGTACGGCGTACAAAATACTCTACCGAACCGTAAACCCTGTTGAAAAACCGGAAATCAAGACCTACATCAACGGTCTTCTGCTTTTCCCATGTAAGGTCGGGATTGCCATAGAATATCGGCGCATATCCGAGGGATGTACCGTCCCATGTGATTTCATACTGGTCCTGATAAGGAGTATAGGCATAACTGTAACCGGGCAGGATATTCTAGTTTCCTTGCGTGCCGTATGAAGCACGTAACTTGAGGTCATTGAGCCAGGAACTCGTTGCCGCCATGAATTTTTCAGCGGAAAGACGCCATGCGGCACCGACAGACCAGAAATTGCCCCAACGGTCAAGGAAGCGGGATGTCCCGTCATGTCGGAATGCTGCGGACAGGTAATATCTGTTGCGGAAATCATAGTCAGCCATGGCGAAATAGCCCTCTATATTGTGGTTGTCTGTATAGCTGTCTATATACTGCATCTGCCCTCCGTTGTTCAACTCCGGATTCGTGGGGTTGAAGAAATTGGTCTTCTGCCCGGCCAAATAGCTGTACTTGTAGTTGTAATACTCGTGACCTATTTTGGCAGACAGGTTATGCCCCACCCGAAAGATATTGCTATAGGCAAGTATCTGATTAAAATTCGTGGTCGTGGTATTGAAACTGCCCTTCGTGCCGCGTCCACCGAACGATGCTCCGTCACCGATAGTCGGTGTATAGAACAGCGTTTCGCTGTCATTCGTGAAGTCATAGCTGTAATTTGCCGTGAAGGTGAAATGCTTCAGAAACTTAAACTCGATATATGAGCGTGATGTGAGGTTATTGTATTCCGCCCTACGTATATCCTCGTTAAGATTGGCTATGAGATTCTGGTTGGTCGCTGTGGGACGGGTTGTAGTGCCGTCTGTCTGACCTGTTCCGGCATCGTATATAGGGAGCCCGTTCTCATCATATTTGAGATTGCCTTCCGCATCGTATGCGTGTACGGGAAATATCGGTGCCCACGAGCGGGCCACATCAAAAGGATTGGCCGCAGCTCCGTTAGTCTCGTTGACTCCGTTCTGTTCGGTCTTGGAATAACCGATGTTGGTACCGACCTTCAGCCACGGCTTGAGTTGCGAATTGACATTCGCACGGGCGGTAAAGCGTTTATAGGAAGAACCGAGTATATAAGAGTCATTGTTAAGATAACCCATAGACACATAATAGTCCGTACGGTCGTTTCCTCCCGATGCCGATACGTTGTATTCCTGACGGAATGCGTTCCGGAACATGGCATCTGCAAAAGAATCATTGTAACGAAGGCGTGCGGACGGGTTCAGCTGCCCATCGGGATTCACCAGATATTCACCGTCAGGGATGATGAATGCGTTGTAGTTGCCGAGTTCTCCCAACAAGTTCTGACTTGCTCCAAGATTGGAATCTTCAATAGAGTTGCCTCCGGCCCATAAGGTATTGCGGATTCCATACCATGTAAGGCGATAGAATTCACCGGGATCGGTTACCATATCATAATCCTTGTAGGCTCTTTGGGTTATGCCCCATGTTCCGGAAAAGTTGATTGACAATTTGTCATTACGTCCGGTCTTGGTGGTTATCATTACTACACCTCCCGCAGCACGCGAACCGTAGAGCGAGTTGGAAACTGCATCTTTGGACACGGAAATCGAGGCTATGTCTGCCGGGTTTATGTCAGAGATTTTGCCGTTGAACGGGACACCATCCACAACTATAAGGGCATTGTTGCTTGCCGAAAGCGACCCGACACCTTGGCATCCTCTCCCGGCTGTCCGGTAGAGCTGACAATCTGAAGACCTGCAACAGTGCCTTCCAGTGCATTGGAAACTGAGGCAGCTTGTGAATTGCCGATGATTTCAGGTTTTACCGAGCTTACCGAACCCACAAGATCCTGTTTGCGTTTTTTGCCATAAGCTACTACCGTCACCTCTCCGAGTTGGGTTGCATCCTCCTCGACAGTAACGGAAATATCTGTCTTTCCGCCCAAAGGAATACGCTGCTGCTTATATCCGATATAGGAAATGATGATTGTTCCGTCTAAAGGTGCGGAGATGGAAAATTTAACGTCAAGATCCGTAACGACACCTATCGTGGTCCCGTCCAGCAGGACGGAAGCACCGATAATCGGTTCGCCGTTTATGTCGGTAACCGTACCGGACACTGTCCGGTTTTGAGCCAGAGCATAAGAGCTCAAGCCAAGCACTACAATTAGTGCCAGTGCAATTTTTCGTACCATACTTGTCTATCTGTTAAATTAAACGCTACTCCGGCCGATCGCATCCGGAATATGATGATGCAAATGTAGAAAGCAATAGGAAAAAGGCAGATACAAAAAAATCGGTAAAAACTGCACATTTTACCGATTCTAATAGACTGTATAAGGTAGGATTGCTATTCCCTGTAATCCGATGGCTTCACCCCAAGATTCTGCTGCACATAGCGGCTGAAATAGGCAGGCGACGAAAAACCGAACATATCGGAAATCTGAACGAAAGTCAAGGACTTATTGCGGAGCAAGCGGGTAATGTCGAGTATCGTATAACGGTTGATCCAGTAGTTGGCGGCATATCCGCTTACTTTTTTAGAAACCTCCGACAAATATTTTGATGTAACACACAAGCAATCGGCATAATAGGTTACTTCCCGATGTTCTCGGTATGCACCCTCCTCCAACATTTTCAGAAAACGGTTCATGATGGAAGCGTTCTGTGTTGAGATGTCGCTCTCACCATAAATGCGTGCATGGAAATCGAAAAAATCAAGAATGGCTGTCTGCATGGCATTTATCAGCACCTCGCGGTAAAAGCGATGCCCTGTATCTTGAATACGGAGTTCCAGCAAGTTGAAATCGCGACAGCATACAATTTGCTGTTCTGGTGTCAAGTGCATGACGGGATTGAGAAAAAGCGCCAAAGAGCCTTTCATCCCGTAGTTGCTTTGCGGTGTACACAACTCGATAAAACCGGGCTTCGCATAGATTATTTTACACTGAAAGTCATCCGATGGTTGTATATTTTCTATCATTTTTCTCTTGCGGACGATAGACAAGTCCCCGGCATGTAACTCGAAATCCCGTTCGTTGAAACGATAACGGCACGTTCCTTTCAAACAAAGTAAATGAGCCAGGTACTCCTCTTCGGAATCTGTACTCACAATGCCGAGCCTGTCGGCAACGATTATATCTTTCTGATATTCCATGCCATATCTCTTTTAATTCCTTAATGCAAAAATAATCATAAATGCGAAATAAACTTGCAATCGTACCAATAACGACTGCAAGTTTTACCGTTTTTAACAATATTGCCAACGGGTTATCGTATGATATGAATCGTTCGCAACCAGTTTTCCACACCTCCCGTATTCCTTCCGGTCGTTCCGAATCCTTGCAGATGCTTGGAGTCCGGAGTCAGCTCCACTATTTTGGCAAGGGTTTCCTCCCGATAGGTCGAAGCATAGGTGCAGAACGGCACAATAATTTTGTCCGAAAAATCATATTCCGAACTTTCGAGGAACGACCATATAGCCATCGGTGCGGTATGCCACCAGACAGGACAGCCTACGAAAATCACATCGTAATCGTCGAGATTTTCCACCGTACCGTTCAATTCGGGACGGACACCGTTATCCAGTTCTTCACGAGCCACCTCCGTACACTCGTTGTAATCCGTCGGATAGGGATTGACTGTTTCTATACGGAATATATTTGCACCGGTAGCGTCGGCTATAGTTTGGGCAAGGTGTTGGGTATTGCCGCCCCAACTGAAATAGGCAACGAGTATCTTGCGGTTTGCGTCATATTCGATGGTGTCATGTTCGTACAATGGCGTGTCCGAATCTTTCGAGCAAGCCGCCAATGACAGCACGATTGCCGACAGACAAAGTAGAATCAATGATATGCGTTTCATATACACTTCGTTTTTATTCCGTTATTCTGTCATACCGATTTCCTGCAACCAGTTCAGGATGCCGTTCCTTGAAGTCGCCGTATTGTTTCGTGAAATACTGTAACCATCGACCATCGTGGCATCGGGGACTAATCCTCTGATGTCCTCCAAAGTTCCCGACCATCCGCTTCCGCCGTGCGTGGAGAAAGGAATGACCGTCTTCCCGTTGCAGTCGAACTTGTCGAAGAAAGAATACATTGCCATCGGCATCTGATACCACCAGATCGGATAACCTACGAAGACCACATCATAATCATCGAAATCGTCTATCTCCGTAGCAAGTGCAGGGTGAATATCATTTTGGCGTTCATTATCCGCCTGATCTGCCAAATCATCGAAGTTGCCGGGATAAGGCTGTGCCGTCTGTATGCGTACCATATCACCCCCGGTCGCTTCGCCAATTACGGTAGCCACATACTGAACGCTGCCGTAGAGATCACCGTCCACAATGACACGGCTTGCCGAGGTTACGGCATCAACCCCGTCCGGAAGCGGCTCCGCAAAATAGGCGACAAGAATCTTATGATTCGTTCCCGGCACAACCTCCTCAATGTCCGTATTGCCGCCATCATTATTCAGCTCATCATCCGAACAGGCAGCTACAAAGCAGGCTGTAACAGACAATAAGACCATTGCATAAAATATCTTTTTCATACTCTGCTGTCTTTAATTATTTCAACATCTTAATTTCTTTCAACCATTCCTCGACACCTTTCGTTTTCTTGCTTACTGCACCGAATCCTTTCAGATGTTCGGCAGCCGGTGTCAGCTCTACAATCCGCGCCAAGGTTTCGTCCCGATAAGTCGAAGCGTAAGTACAGAACGGTATTACCATTTTACCTTTGAAGTCATAGCCCTCCGTAAAGGTGTTGATAATCATCGGAGCTGTCCACCACCATACGGGACAGCCAATGAATATCGTATCATATTGCTCCCAATCTTCGACTTTCTTTTTGATGGCGGGGCGGGCATCGGCTTCTTTTTCGGCCTTTGCGACCTCGGTGCAAGGCGTGTACTCGGTGGGATAAGGCTTCTCCGGCTCGATACGGAAAAGCGTACCGCCCGTGAGTGCGGCTATATGTTCCGCCACATGCTGCGTATTGCCTCCCCAGCTGAAGTAGGCAATAAGAATTTTTTTTGCCGGTTGTTCATTGGCCGGAGCGTTTTGTGCATTTGCGCCTGCGCTGAATAGCAAGACGGCAAGCAAGGCTATAAGTTTTGTTTTCATATCTTCTGTTGTTTAATTGTTGGACATTATTTCGGTCATCCAGCGGTCGAAACTGATCATCCATTCTTCGTGGGTGTATCCGAATCCGTGCGGCATACCTTCGTATTCGTGTTCTTCTACTTCGACACCCGCTTCATGCACGGCGTTGGCACATGCTTGGAACTGACGATAAAACGGGTCGCGTGTACCGTAAGCAAAGAACGTAGGCGGAATCTTGGATGCACGGAACTTCTCTACATCGGTCGATGCAACACTCAACCGGCCATAAAAGGCGTAGATCATGCCGATGGTACAGACATTGGCAGATACCTCGTCAAGTGCATCGGGGCGATAGTCGGAAGCGAGTGCCGTACCGTTTACCAATTCATCGAAATTGAGAGCTTCATCGCCACAAAGAATACCTCCGGCAGAGAACCCCACGGAGGCTATGTCGTTCGGATTTATCCCGTAATCGGATGCGTGCCGGCGGACAAAACGGATAGCACGAGCCAAATCGAGGCTTCCTTCCTCCATCGTATAGGGGCGTACACGGTAGTTTACAACAAAAGCCTGATAACCGTGACGGGCAAACCATTGTGCGACCGGCGTACCTTCCATCCGGTCGCTGCGGAACTGAAACGCACCGCCTGCGCATACGAGGACAGCACCCTTTACCGTCGTGCCTTCCGCAACCGGAAAATAATTCATATAAGGGCGGAACGAGGGCGAGTCTTGATAAGAGCCTTGACTGCCCGTGTAGTTCGTAATCTTCGCCATATTTCCTTCCGGCCACAGATAAATGGTCGGAGCCAACGGATTCTGCTCTTCATCCCCGCCGACAGGAGGCGTATCGTCATCCGAACCGGCAAGCGTCGTAAATTGGCAGGACTGACCGTAAACCGTTCCGGCGGAAGTCGTGGCATAAGCCCGGACAAAATAGGTCGTATTTGCCGAAAGCCCTGTTGCATAGCAGGCAAATGAATTTGCATCCCCGGCTCCTACATTGTGGTTGTCGGAAACGGTCGGATTGTCGGTTGTCGCCCAACAGATGCCGAACTCCTTTACCGCTTGCGTTTCGCCGATAATGCGACCGCCGGATATGGCATTTTCAGAGGTTATTGCCGTCACTTCGGCTGTCTCGACACGAATGGCACTATCGGGCATGGGGTTGTCCGAGCGTTCGTCACATCCTGTTGCTGTGGTAACTGTGAACAGCGACAAGACTGAATAGAGAAATATGTTCCTTTTCATAATCAAATCCTTTTACCGAGGTTATACGCTTCCTCCTCATACTGGCTGCCCTTGACAGCCCCCTTGCGTCCCATGCCGATGGCTTTTACCATTCCGCGTTCCGTAGGATTGGGTAGGCACATGACAAAACCACGGAAGGCATTGACAGCCCAATCCGCCGTGCTTTCTTCCGGGTCGGCGCAAGCGGTGAGGTAGAAGAACTCCTTGTCCTTCATCTCGCGGTAACGGCCGAAAGTCCGGTCGATAAAAGTTTTGAGCTGCCCCGTGATGTTCATGTAATAGACCGGGCTTGCCAATACGATAACATCTGCCCGTACCATCTTATCGACCAGCATCGGCACATCGTCCTCCGCTTCACCGGCACGGTCGCCCACACGCTGCTCGTCCGCTTCAGAGAAGCAGTCGATGCGGTAGTCGGCAAGGAAGATTTTCTCCACACGTCCGCCTGCCTCTTCTGCTCCACGGGCGAAGGCATCGCAAAGCAAGTCAGTATTACCGCCTTTGCGTGGGCTGCCGGAAATAATCAGCACGCTCTTGTTCGCTTTCTCTATATGCGATGTCTCCGAAAAATTGATGTGGTACGCTCCGCACCCTTATCGCCCTGCTTGCCTGTGCAAGCGGTCAAAGCCCCCATGAGGAGGCTTACGACCATATAGATGAGCATCCGTTTCATTACACCGCGTCCGCTTAAAGGTTATTCCCGAAAAACTCCGTTAGCTTCTTCACCGCGCTGTCCACATATTCCGGCACATAGTAAGTTTTGATATGCGTTGCACCGGGGATGAGAAACAGTTCCTTCTGCTGCGTACCCGTCGCCTGGCTATAACACTGCTCGGTCATGTAGAACGTGTCGGCAATGCTTCCGGCAATCATCAGGAGCGGCTGGTTGATAAGGTACATCCCCTCGCTGGCATCAAAAGCCATCAAATCCACAAGGCTGCTCTTGGTGTAGCGGAAAGTGGAGTTTGGGTGTGCGTGGCTTTGGAGATAATAGCCGTAGCCGTCACGGTAGAGATCGAAGGGCAATTTGGCAGCTTGTTCCGGTGTCACGCCACTCATGTCGCCCACGTATTCCGGTTCCGCTCCCTCGGCTTCGCGCTGACGGGCGACACAGGCATCGGAGAGGCGTTGCTGCACGTCGTTGATTTGCGAATCGAGGAAACCGTTGCGGCGCACCAGTCCGGTGTTGAACATACTGAGCGTGGCGACTGCTTTGAAACGCTTGTCGGTCTGCGCGGCTTTCAGCGTGTAGCCGCCACAGATGCCGAGGATGCCGATGCGCCCTGCGTCTACACCCGGATATTGTGCCAAGATGTCGGCAGCACGGTGAATGTCTTCGATGCGGTGGGCGGGCTTGTCCGTGTTGCGCGGTTCTCCCTCGCTCGCTCCTTGATAAGCGGCATCGAAAGCGAGGCAGATGTACCCCGCCTCCGCCATGCGCTGGCTGTAAAGTCCTGCCACCTGTTCCTTTACCCCGCCGTTGGGGTGCGCCACGACCAGAGCCGGATAGCTTTTCGCCACGTCATAGCCCGCAGGCAGATAGACGTTGGCGGAGATTTTCAGTCCGTGCAGCCTGTAAGTGATGGGCTGTATGTTTACTGCGCCTACTTTGTTTTCAGTCAGGGCATCAGCATAGACCAAGCCCCACGGATTACCGTTGTGGCTCTTGAAACTTGACATATCTGCCACGGAAAATGCTTTGTTCTCTTTCATTGTTTCCTGTGCATTTAGTGTATTGCATACAGCCATTGTCGCACACAATACGGTTGTGATTATCTTTTTCATCTTTACTTATTTATTGTTCTACGAATAACATTGCAAAGGTAGAACGGAGTCTGTTTCTGCCTTTTACAATATTTTCGGTAAGAAGTTCAATTTTTACGGGAAATGTATTTCTCCCAAAACCTGACGGCATCCTTTTCCCAGCCTTCGGCTGTCGTTCCGATACCCAATCCGAAGCCGTGACGCAAATCAGGAAGCAGATGAAACTCGGCATCTATTCCCAACGCCTGAAGATTCTCTACCCGTCGGCGCATGGTCGCAGGGTTGGCGATGGCATCGTCCTCACCGATAATGACGTATGTAGGCGGATCGTTCTGCGTGTATTCCGAATGTCCCGTATATCCCATGATGACGGCAGCCGGACGCTCGTGCGTTGCATCGATGAATCCTTGTGTGGAGTAAGAGCCGAGATAGGCGGCCATTCTTGCTCCGGCAGAGCCGCCCCATAGCGAGTAGTCCTCGGTCGATACCTGTAATTCCTCCGCATGGCGCATGATGAAGTTGATGGCTTGCGCAAGGTCTTCGCACGCCACTTGTGCGCCCCCTGTCCGGTATTGGATGGAAAAGGCATTGTAGCCCATCCTGCTCAATGCGATGGCAAGCGGAAATCCCTCGTGGATAGCCCCGACGTATGAAAATCCACCACCGGGACAGACGATGGCGAACGGTCCGCCCGGCTCGCCACGGAAAAAGAACAGTCCTGTATTGTTCTTGCGTGAATCCGCCTGCTTGTCCGCGTCGGAATAAATGTCGTAAAAAAGACGGTTGCCTTCATGCACATAGTCAATCATCGTATTTATGGTTTCCACGGCTCGCTCGCCCGTCACATAATTGTGGTACGGAAGCAGGCTTGCCACATTCGTAAGCGGCATATCGTCGTCATACCTCCGTTCGGCAGGCAAAATGAATTGTCCGAACCCGGCAAATGCTTCATGCTCCACCACATCCTTCACTGTATTTGAAACAGTCAGATGTCCGTAAGTATTCATATTTTCGTCTTGTCCGTTCGGGAAGAAAAACGGCAGCGCATTGTAGAGGTATTCCGCCATTGGTCGGAACTCATGCCGTGCGCCGTCCTTTTCGTGGAAAGTGAGGCAGGATAGCGGAAACACGTCCGTAAGCTGTGCCATCGCCTCGATTTGTATCAATGTTTCCCGATAGGCGGAATCATTTGTTCCGCTTGCTGCCCAAATGTAGAAGCCTGTGCCTGCGTAGGGTGATTGACGGATAATGCCTGCGAGATACTCCGCAGTTTCCATCGGGCGGTTCATTCCGGCAAATTCTCCCAAAACCCAACTGTCGGCACTTACCGGCATGAAGTATTTGAAAAAGTCAAGCGTATGTTCCAGAGCGTACCACGTCGTGACGGCTCCCATTGAGAAGCCGCCGATGGCACGATGCTCACGGGAAGCCTCCAAGCCTGCGGCATCCGTACTCTCGGCATATGTGCGGTAGCGGCTTTCGACAATGGGGATAAGGTCGTTTACCAGTTCCTGTGGCAGTGCTTCGCAATAGGGGTCGGCATCCACGTAATTGGGTGTCGGATCTCCGTAGTTATAACTCGGTGATACGACAATGGTCAGCGCCATGTCCCCGTTTGCCGTCATGTGGTCGAGCAGTTTACGGAGCAGACCGTCCTCGTCTTGGAAGAAAGAGATTGCCGTGCCGTAATGCCCGTGGACGAAATAGAGCACATTGTAGCGTTGGTCGGTATTTTCATCGTAACCGTAAGGCAAATAGACATAAGCCGTATTTGTGCGTGCTACCCCAGTGCCTTCGGCATAGTCGCGCGTTTCGTAGTCGATACGCACCACTTCGCCACGCTGTTCCGCTTCCTGTTCATAAATGGCAGGAACGGGGTTGGTCTTGCTTATCAGCTCGGTATATTCCTGCGGACGGTCGGGAGTTTCAGGTTTTTCCTGTTCCTGATCCGGTGGCAGAAGCGGTCTGTTTTCTTCGATGTCCGAGCAGGAAGTGAGGCACAGACAGCAAAGGAGTGTATATAACATCATCTTTTTCATTTGCGGTGGTCTTTATGAAATTTATATCGCATCCACATCACGCCATGCTCACGCTGCGAAGCGGAGAGCAGTTGCAAGCGTTGCCCTTTCGCCGGATGTTCTGTCCTTCCACCTATATATTCGAAGATGGAGGACACGCCGGACAGGCCGTCAATGCCGGGATAGACAACCAGACTTAATTCGTCTATCAGCCTTTCGGCAAGCAGCGCACCATTCAGTATGCCTCCGCCCTGTACTGATATGGAACGGATACCGAAGTCATGTCCTACCGCTTCAAGCCCTTCGCGCAGACGGGTCGCATCGCTGACTATGACGTAAGAGATACGCAATTCGCGCAGATGGGCAAGGTATTCTTCTGTCACGTTCCTGCCCACGATGACGAGGATGTTGTCGCCTCTCACTGTGGAGGAGGTTAAGTAGAGGTCGCCCTCCGGGTCGCTGACGATAAACATACGTGCCGAACGGCGTTCGCCGACAAACAGGGTCGGCGTGTCGGGGCTGATGCCGTGCCCCTTGATGCCGAACTTATAAGGGAACAGGTCGCGGAGGGTGTTCTTTCCGAACATCCACGCATCCGTATCCAGTTCCTTACCGATGGTAGAATATACCTTTAACAGTTCTCCGTGTTCCGCCTTGTAGGGAGCAGTCCAACGGATGTCTATTAACCGTCCGTCAACGAAACTCATTATATGACATATTATTTTCGGTTTCATACATTACTTCTTTATGGGTGAGCCTCCGAACACTTCGCTCATCGACATCGTGTCAAGAGCTGTATCTATTTCCTTTACCTCCTCGTCGGTCAGGTGAATATCCGCTGCACCGATGTTCTCTTTCAGTCGGAACAAGTGGCGCGTGCCGGGTATGGGGATGACGGGCGGACGCTTGTTCATCATCCACGCAAGGGAGATTTGCGAGGCGGTGGCCCGGTGTTCCTCTGCCAAGCGTTCGAGGAGGGCGAACAGCGCACGGTTCTTCTCGAAACTGTCCGGGCGGTATTGCGGCATGGAAGCGCGGTAGTCGGTATCAGGGTCGAACGGTGTGTTGGCTGTGTAGCGGTTAGTCAGCAAGCCGTTGGCAAGCGGCGAGTGCGCCACGAAGCCAATGCCGAGTTCCCGGCATACCGACAGCAGAGGCTCATGCCAGCGTGCCATCATGGAAAACCGGTTTTGTATCGCTGTCACGGGGCAGATGCGGTGGGCACGGCGCAGGTATTTCTCAGTCGTTTCCGAAATGCCCCAATGCAGGATTTTACCCTCACGGATGAGGTCTGCCATCACTTCCGCCACCGTTTCCGGCTCAACAGAAGGGTCGATACGGTGCTGGTAGTAGAGGTTGATATGGTCGGTGCGCAGGCGGCGCAATGATCCTTCCACAGCACGACGGATGACCGTAGGGCGTGCATCGGGAATGAGCGCGTGGGGTCCTGTGGCTTCGGGCGCATCGAACGTCAGCCCGAATTTCGTGGCGAGGACGATGCGATTGCGGTAAGGGCGCAGGGCTTCGCCGAGGAGTTCCTCGTTGTGATGCGGACGGTCGGCCGTGCCATAGACCTCGGCGGTATCGAAAAAGGTGTAGCCCATCTCCACGGCATCAGCGAGGAGTTCCGTCATTTCACGCTTGTCGGCGGGCGCACCGTAGGCGTGGCTCATGCCCATGCAGCCCAGCCCGACGGCGGAGACGCGCAGGCCGCTTAGTCCTAATGTTCTGTAATACATTTTTTCTTTCCTCCTTTTTACTTTCTTTCTTAATTATCGGATTAACGAGTTTATGATATCAAAGACTTCCTCTTTGCTCAATTCCGTATGACATGGAATGGCATCGACTTGTTCGCGGGTAATTTTTCCGTCATAATACATTTCCACTCCGAAACCTTCAAACAGTTCTACCAATTTTCGGGATGATTCTTCGATGGATGAATCGAAGCCGAATGCGTCATGATAGAATTTTCTGATGTCGTCCGCATGATGCTTGCCCATAGCTTGAAGGAATCTCGGAAAGACGGATGTCAGGCTCCTGCGATAAGAACTGCCGAATAACTTTTCCGGCAGGAACTCCAATTCGTAGATTTCGTAAGCGAACGGTTCCTCTTTCCCGATTCCCAGCCGGGATGAAGTGGAAAGCGAGGCGCCCATCATGATGATACCCCTCGCATCGAGGTCATCCGGATTTTTCTGCAAGGTCCGTGTCGCTTCGAACACATTCCGGATATAGGAAATCCCCGCATCGTAGGACATCCTATTTCTGTCACCGAGAATGCCGGCAGACAGTTGAACCAACGTGACAAGTCCCGTATAGGTCGTCATTTCCCGGTCCAAGGTCAGCGAATATTTGGGACAAAGAATCGCGTAGTCGGCGGCGATGCCGTAGGCCGTTCCGAAATCTCCGATCCTCGAATCGACGGACACCGCACCCAGCCCGTTCTCGGAACCGCTGGACGGATAGGTAGGAATCAGCGCAAGCGGAAGACATTCCAGTCCGTATGGATTTTTCCCTTTCACGTAATTCCATAGGTCAGATTCGTGATAAAAGCCGAACGCTATTAACTTTGCGCTATCCATCACGCTGGCTCCGCCGGCACCGATAATCATCGTTATACCGTTCTCTTTGGCAATTCGGATGCCCTCCTGTATTTTGGCGAACTCGCGCGAGGAATCTCCGTATTCCGCCAAAGGAATACCATTGTCGGTCAAGGTCTGCACGATGTCATCATGGCAGCCGTTTCGTTTTACGGAGCCGCCGCCGTAAACGAACATGACCTTGTGCCCTTTGGTTATTTCGACGACGGCTGTCCGTATGTCATTACGAAACAATAGTTTCGTGTCGTTTCTGAAAATAAAATCTTTCATTTGTTCAATTCTTCAGTAGTTTATTAATACATGCCCATCCGCCGAATACCTGTAAAAGCATTCCCGGAACGCCGATGCGGAAGTCCTGCACCGCCAGATAGAAATCGCTTTTCAGTGCCCATTCTCCGAGCGTTCCGACAATTTGATAGGCCAGTACGACGGAAAGCAGTATCCACACGGTCACTTTTCTAAAACGTGCTGCCGCCAATCCTGCGAAAAGAGCGAGCAGGATGGATTTCAGCAGGATAGACGGAAGTGATGCCAACATAGGCATACCGAACAGGAGCGAATTGACTGTCGGAGACAAGACGGCTGTCAGCAGTCCTACCTTCCATCCGTACTTGTATGCCCCGACAAGCGTAAAGAAATAAATCGGCAGCCAAGTTATTCCCCCTTGCGGTATGAGATGAAAAATTTGAGGCAATGCGATATTGCCCAATACGAATAACGAGACTACCAGATAGGTCTTGGCATCGTTATATGCCAGTGAGTATAATTTTACGGTTGTTTCCATGATGCTTCTTATATGATTCTTTTTGAAGTTGGTATTTTTGTAACGAACTCTCTGATAAGCGGAAGGCATTGGGCGGCAGTCACACAATCCTTGCACAAAGTCTCTACCGGACAGAGGTCGTCTCTTTTGCGGTTGATGATATAAGGGACTTTCTCGGCGAAACGGAGCGATATGCCGGAATCTTCAAGCAGTCCGAGGGCGGACGTACTGATGACACCGGCGAAAAGTTCCCGGACGCCGCCCAGTATTAGCAACGCGGCCGCCCCTTTGCCGACCACTTTGTCCGTCACGGACGCACCTCGAAGCCAATCGGGATGTTCCGTCAGGATACCATACAAGTCGGATATGCCTCGACCGTCGAATGTGCGGATTCTATCACCGGCTACCACCAAAGAATGGTTGCCGTCTTGCAGTATCCGAACCAATTCGTCCATCATCATCCGATTTCCTGTTTCAGCTGTTCCACGTATGCGTC
>ENA-OOXT01001164-OOXT01001164.1-human-gut-metagenome-genome-assembly--contig:-NODE-1164-length-17734-cov-2.697155_pt1 | contig 17734 bp, 13 predicted proteins | sample MGYA00241590_ERZ501349 | MGnify/ENA primary metagenome ERZ501349 (study PRJEB25962, sample SAMEA2042838) | human gut metagenome | biome: human gut; feature: human-associated habitat; material: faeces...
CTTTCATTTTAGCCTTGACTTTTTATTTGCAGGCTGTGTTTTTACATTTATCGCAAGCCGGTTATTCGAAGCATTCACAATATTGGTAGAACCAATTTTTCTGTCAAGCGTTATCGAGGCGGCTCTGTTAACATCATATGCTCCTACCACACCCTGGCTTTCCTTAGTTACACCGGAAGATGTGTAATTACGCGATGTTGTCGATGTATTTCCGCTTCCTGATGCCGTCACATTATTATTGGTCGTGGTTCCCGATGAATCTATTGTGGCAAATTTATTAATTGTAATTATTTTTTGTTCTTTCAGCTGGTCGTTGATTGCATTTATGATATCATCTCTGGAGCTCACACCCGAAGGAATACTGACATCATGTCTGTTACCGTTAATATCAACAGAAAAATTCTTACCCGCCGCATCAGCCGGATTATTTATCGGTGTATTAAGTGTTATTTTGGCCGGCGAACCCGAACTTCCGCTTCCGGATGCAGTTGTTGACCGGTATTCCACTTTCGTTCCAACCCATATATCATGAAAACCGGTATTACCCGATAATGCTTCCGCCCTGATGTCCGTAAGGCCGCTTCCGTTGCTTCCCTTTAAGATGATTCTGCCGGTGGCATCATTTGACACCTCCACTTTATCTTTATATGCCATAAGTGCATTATTTCCGTTAAGCGCCTCGTCTATGGCCGTCGCGATATCCGCTGCCGAATTATATGTGCCCTGTTTTATTGTTATATTATAAGATGTTCCGTTTAATGCAAGCTTAAATACATCGTTTTGACCGGCAGTTACCGTAAGCGGCAGTGTGCCCGCACTAAAAGCTTTGCCTCCCGTGAAAACAGGTATGTCATCAGGCCGGGTCTCATATGATTCCGATGCCCGGCTGTCTATACGGTTATATTCTCTTTTACAAAAAAGCGTATCATACGCGCTTGAACTGTTTTTTATATCAATTCTGCTTTCAATGCCTTTGGATGCGGTAGTAATCTGTATACCGTTAAAATCACCGCTTGTATACAGCGAAGCTGTGGCGCCAAGGCCGGCATTTCCCATGAGTTCGTTTAATACGTCCGCCATCTTTGCTGCCGTATATCTTCCATGCGCAATAGAAAGAGTCACTTCACTGCCCCCGTCCACAGCCAGAGTGAGACTGTCATTTGAGGCATCTATTGTATAATGATTATGCTCTTCATCAGTGCCTGAAACAGGTATGACCGCTCCGCCCTTAAAAGAGGCCTCGCTTAAAATAGTATTTCCATATTGAACATTATCGTAAAATACCGATGTATGGATATCTCCCGGATCGGTGTCGATTTTAAACATATTGCCCTTAAAGCCCGTATAATAATTGCCGTATCACTCTGCAGCTTAATGCTTTTGCCATACTTGACGGCCTCGACCCCGGTCTGTCCCATACTGTTATTAAGTATATCAATCAGTTCGGACCTCGTGTATCTTCCTGCCGGTATTTTAATATTTACCGTAGATGTATTTCCATTAAAATCCTGAACCCTGAATCTGAGTTCATCGTTTTTGCCTGTCGATATTCCAAGCCTTGCATCATCCGTCACAAAAATGGTAGTACCAATAAGTGCACCAACGCTTCCTCCGGTATACATATCATTTATGAGATATGACAATCCTCCGGATATTGACTCTATACTCTTGCCGCCCTCTATATTGACATTACATGTACCAGATTGTGTGTATTCCAGGTTAATCCCCGCATCGCCGCCCCCGGCCGCAGCATCATCCACCTCGTCAATAAGCTCCTGTGTTGTATATGTACCCTCCGGAACAGTTATCGTAAGCTGTTCTGCTGCGCTGTTATCATCTTTAATATATGAGATCGTCAGAGTATTCATTGTGGAATCAATCGTGTGTCTTGCACTCTGATTCCAGTTTATATTACCCTCGAACTGATAAAACTTCGGCTCATGATCTGCAAAAATTTTCTTTGTGTTAAACATCGTCGTATCCGATACTTTATCGATTTCCGACTGCAGCTGGTCAAATTCAGCCTGAAGCGCCGCACGGTCCAGGTCGGTGTTGGTATCATTTAACGACTGGATCGTTATCTCACTCATGCGATGAATCATATCCTGAATTGAACCAAGCGCCGCCTCACCCACATGAACCCATGATACTCCGCTCTGTGCGTTCTGGGTACCCTTATTAAGTGCTCTTATCTGTGCCCGCATTTTTTCTGATATCGTAAGATCTGCCGCATCGTCAGCCGCTCGGTTTATACTGTATCCTGATGAAAGTTTTTCCGCCGATTTTGCCTTATTTTTCGTGTTTATTCCGAAATTTCTCGCTGCCGACATTGCCTGGATATTAGTATTTATTATCATTTTATCCCTCCACCGTTAAAATTAATCCTTCTTCTCCTTAATCAATTGTAAAAGGCTTACCGCCCTGTTGTGCCATGTATGTTCATGCACTGCCCTTTCATAACCGGCCTGTGCGATTTTATGTCTTAATGTATCATCTTTAAGAAGCTGATTTATTGCTGTAACAAGCTGCTCTGGCCTGCCTATGTCAAACAATACGATTTCATCCTTCTGAAAGTTCTCGCGAAGGTATGTCGTCGTATCAGATATACAGACCGCTCCGCCAAGCATAATATCCGCCACGCGCTCCGTCATCCCGGCTTTATGCCAGGTCATAAAATTAAGCCCTATTCTGGCTTTACGATATATCTGCGAAGCCTCCGCCACATTTATCTTTTGATGTATTATAAGATTATCTGAGTAATCCGACCGGAAATTCTTCCATGAATCCCCATACACGTTTATTTTATATCCTGCGGAAAGCACCGTTTCCACCGCCTGATGTCTGTAATAATCTATGATATTTTTGCGCACATAGAACATTGTCTTCATTAGTTCAGGAAGTCTGTCACGACCATACAACGAAACAACTGCATCTTCCACCGTCAGTGCCGGATCAGCCGTAACCGCCTTGTAAACCTCGTTCTGTTCCACAGTATCATACGACCTTGCGCCGGATGTAAACTCATCAGGCGTAAATTCCGGTTTATAATATGTACCGACAAAAACAATGTCAAGAGTTCTTCCCTCGTCATCATACGGTCCTGAGTAATTGCCCGCCGGCGGAAACCACACCGCGTCTGCACCATATATTTTATTGATGTAGTCTGTATAATTGCCATCCTGACATAATATTATATCACCTTGCCGCACATTGGTAAACATGCTCTCAAAAAAGGCCGGATCATCAAACCAGAACTGTAATCTTCTTCCCTTTATCCGGTCGAATCCGGGATTGGTAAAAGCCTGCGTCTGAAATCCTATTACACCTTTGAACGTTATGTCACTCATCATCGCAACATCCGCATCTTCACTCGTACAAACAGCTTCCCCTATATCCGCCAGCGCTTTTGCAATGCTGTACCCGAATTGCCGGAGAACTCCGTAGCATGTATCACCGCCTATAATTACCAGAAATGGTGCTGTGTCAGCTGAAATCGCCGTACATATTCCGGAGTCTGACAGCATATCATCAACTGTCTTATTGAACCCAAGCATAACATTCTTATCCGGAATCCCCGCAACTGTGTCAGCAAACACTGTGTCCAGATTGCCTTCATGACCCCAGCGTGCCAGCCTTGAACATATAATATACGCTATTTCGCGTGCCATTGCCCCCGATTCCGGAAAAACAGCATCATCTGCACTGCATGTTATGAAAAAAACATGTCCCTTGTCGGTTGCGCGCATCAGAAACTCCCTGTTCTGGCTGCCTTCCAATGCAGTATTAAACCGGCCTGTTTCCTTTAAAAGACTCCGTCTTATCACCATCCCGAAAATTTTCATTCCCGACATTGCCGCAAGGGATGCCGTGCTATCGTCATCAGGTGCGCAGTCAGCAAAGACAATCACATCGAATCCATCATCCCAGGCATCTTCATAATCATCCAGAATTATACCCGCCTCCGTCTTGTCCGTGACTGATTTATCCACAAAACCTATGTATTGCTCTGTGGAATTCTCTATGTAGTTGTTTTTGACGACCGCATCATTAAATTCATCCGTCGTTAATTCGTATATTATAGTATCTTTCATCATAACTAAAAATATCCGCCCGGCATTATCTCCGGGCGGATCAATAATCTTAAATTATCCAAGTACAACAACAATTTCTGTCTGCTCTGTCATCTTACATTCACATACGAAATTGCCTTCAACAGCTTCTCCGTTAACAGTTACGCTCTTAACACCGCTCTGTACATGGTTCGGGTTCTGGATATCAATTGAGAGATGTTTTCCTCTGAAATTCTTCTCAATCTTAAATCCATCCCATGCTGAAGGGATTGAAGGGCTGATTACAAGACCATCCGCATTAGGTCTCATACCACAGATACCTTCAACGCATCCAACCATAACCGTTGAGCCTGTTCCTGTAAGCCAATGTACATGTGAACGGCCTGCATAAGGTGAACGGGTTGCCTCTGTAAACTGTCCGTGAACATATGGCTCAAGAACTCTTATTTCAGCTTTATCATTCATGTTAGCCGGTGATGACTCAAGGAAGTATTCAAACGCTCTGTCACCATGTCCCATCAAAGCTTCGGCAAGAATTGCCCAGCCCTGTGTCTGGGAGAAGATACCACCGTTTTCCTTGGTATCCGGGTTAAATATATGCATAAGTGCTCCGTCAAAATAATGATCAACATATGGCGGCTCCATAAGTTTAACACCATAAGGTGTATTAAGAATCTCATGAACTGAATTCATTGCCGTCTCAGCCTGCTCCTTGGAAGCAAAACCTGAAATAACAGACCACGACTGCGGATTAAGCCACATATTAGCTTCAGGATCGTGCTTAGCTCCTACGACTTCGCCGTTCTCTCTGATACCACGGATGAATCTGTCCTCATCCCAGCAGTCAGAAAGGCTCTTTCCGAGCTCAGCCTGAACTTTATTGATATATTCAACATATTCTGTATCTTTTCTTTCCTCAGCATATCCTCTGATAACGCTCATAGCATAATAGAGCTGGAATGCTACGAATGTAGATTCGCCCTTCTTACCGAGTCTCAAGCAGTCATTCCAGTCTGCGTGAAGTCCGGCCGGCATCTTATGAGCACCGAGTCTTTCCATTGAAAAACGGATTGCGTTCTTAAGGTGATTGTAAACACTGTCCTCTCCACCATTAGCATATACAATAACTTCGTCAAGGAATGCTTTATTACCGCTCTCGCCGATATACTTAACGATTGTCGGGAAGAGCCAGAGTGCATCATCTGCACGGTATGACGGATGTCCTGTCTGCTTAGCATAAAGTGAATTCTCATCATTCTCGTCAGGGCATGTCTCATGTCCTGCGTTATGGTCAAACTTAACAAGCGGAAGTCCGCCGCCGTTGTCAACCTGTGCCGAAAGCATGAAGCGGATTTTATCCGCTGCGAGTTCCGGATTAATATGGATAATACCCTGGATATCCTGAACGGTATCCCTGTATCCGTATCCGTTTCGAAGACCGCAATAGATGAAGGATGCAGCTCTTGACCAGATAAATGTTATGAAACACTGATATGCATTCCATACATTAACCATATTGTTGAACTCCCATGAAGGTGTCTCAATCTGGAAATTATTAAGCTGTCCGTGCCAGTAATCAATAAGTTCTTTAAGTTCCTTATCAACCTGGCCTGCGTTCTTATATGTATCGAGAATCTTGTCCGCTTCAGCTGCATTCTTCTGTCCGAGAACATAGATAAATTCCTTAGTCTCGCCCGGTGCGATTGTCACATCTGACTGAAGTGCGCCGCATGCATTGGAGTTATAGTTAAGCTCATTATTGCATCTTCCGCTCTCAACAGCGATTGGGTTGCCATAATCCCTGTACGGTCCGATGAAGCTGTCAAAGTTACCGTTATAAGCGCTTACATCAGCTCCGACAAGTCCGAAAAATCTCTCTCTGTGGTTAGAGCCTGTAGCATCCTTACCACTGTTCTCATTAATGTGCTGAACAATCTTATTGCCTTCAAAAGATGTTCTTGTAATGAAAAGCGTATACTGAAGATTAACCTGATCCTGCTCATAGTTATTGTCATTGGTAAACTCAATAAAACCGTATACAGAAAGATTACGCGGTTTGTCTGAATTATTGGTTACCTTGGCACGCCATACTTCGTATGTCCTGTCAAGCGGAACATAATATGTGAGTTCCGAATGAATGTCTGAATAATCCGTCTTCATTGTAGTATAAGCGGTTCCGTGATGGCACTCTGTCTTATACTGATCAAGAGGCTTACCTACCGGCTGCCAGGTAGCCGACCAGTAGTCATTGGTATCGTTGTCCCTTAAATATACATATCTGCCCGGAAGACCGATATTGGAATTGAAACGGTATCTTGCTATACGACCGTTGGCACCGCTCTTAACGAAGCTGTATCCTCCGCCGTTATTTGAAACGATTGCACCGTACTCAGGGGATCCAAGATAGTTCGCCCAAGGTGCCGGTGTATCCGGTCTTGTAATTACATATTCTTTGTGTTCGAGATCAAAATGTCCGTACTGCATTGATATAAATCTCCTTAATAATTATAATGCATGTCCGTATCCGGACATGGGTAAAAACCTACATTTGTATCATATAACATTGAGTAACGGTTGGCAACCATTAAAATGCTACCTTTTTATAGATGTTTTATATTAATAATTAATCATTTACCGCCAGAACTCAAACAGCCTGCCAAAATTTAACATTGACATCCTCCACCCATTGGATAAATCTCCAGCAAGTATCCAGCTTACGGTCTGTGAAAAAGTAAGCACAAGGCAGAGAATACATGCTGCTGCCATAACCGAATTAAGATGTTTCTTTGTATTGGCTGACGCGTTCCGCCATATAATAAATGATATAATTAGTGCGCCCATAAGCATTTCCCACGCAAAATCAACGCAATATCTTGCACCGTAACCGCTCTCCCAGATTGAGCAGATTATTATAAGCGGAGCAATAACACTCGATGCCGCAAGCAGCACGGTGCCTACACGCCTGCTGCCCGCCGGAGCTTTCCGGTATGCTTTAAGCGACAGCGCATATGCCATTAACGGCAGGGCCTTCCACACAAGTCCGACTGCATTATGAGTTGCCACAAAATAGTATCCGTTCGGATTGAACGTATCCACTGATGACGGTATAAAAAACGGATAATTCTGGCTGAATGACGGAAATGCAAAAAGGTAATTCCACAATCCGATTCCGACGAAATGCGTATGGTACTGTGACTTCGTAAAATCGTTTATCGTAAGTGAATACTGTATTCCAAAATCGAAAAATGAACCAAAGCGTGCATAATTATATGCCATCTGTATGCCTCCGATAACCGCAAACGGCACCAATGCGCATATCCAATATGATATATATTTCTTGTCCCCGCTTTTTCTGAGTTTGGCAAATCCCGCTCCGATAAAGAAAAGTGCCGCAATGCAATACAAGGCAAGCGTAGGACGGCATAATACCGCAAGACTTAAGAAAACTGCGGCCCATACAAGTCTGCCGCGCTTTATGTTTCCGTCTCCGATCACATTGGAACTTATCAGGAAATACGCGCCAGCGGTTACACACGCAAATCCGCCGTTCTGGGCAATTTCATAGAAATTAGCTTTATTAAATGTAAACCATATTCCGCTCACAAGCTGCATCATAAAAAGTCCCATCATCACAAGCGATGAGCGCACACGTCCCCAGTATTTGTCCGCTATGCACAGATATGTCCTTGTCAGGAAATAGATTCCCACGCAGCCGAACAGCCATATTGCCCAGACGCTCGGAAAATAAAATCCCGTTGCAAGGTGATACGGTATAAAAATCAGCAACGGTGCTATGCCATAGTATGAATAATATTTTCCTTCATATAAAAGGTGATCCCACGGATAACTTCCGATTTCCTTGGTACGCTGGCTCCAGTCATACGGATTGTCAAGTCCGGTAAGTTTCTCATTAACCTCACGGTCAAGGTAAACATGCCCTTTTTCAAATGCATTGACAAGTTCTTCCGTTATCTGATTGCCGTTTTCACAACAGAAATCGCTCCAAAAATCATGTTCCGGATTAGCATACCTGCATGAATTCGTCATCCAGAGTGCAATACCTATCAGAAAAAAAGTCATGACATATGCACTGCGCTTCACAAGTGTTCTGCCATCCGCATAATTCCCGGCATAAAAGCCCGATCCAGTCATAAAATAGACTGCCATTGCCACAAGCCATATTATCCCGACCCGTACGAATGAAAAGCAAAATGCAACCGGCTTGTTGACCGTGATTGCCCTGACCGCAAGTTCAGCCTTATCGTCTGTGGAAATAGTAATTCTTAATTTGTGAACATTGCCTGAGAAATTACATGGCACCGTGCCGGTTCTTTGGTACCCGGATAATATCTGCGCCTTAGCTATTCCCACACGATATGCCGCATTGGTATCATCTGCCATATCTATTGTCACATTAATTTGTCCGCCGCTTGCGGATACCGCATCGAAATTCAACGTACCCACCGGCTCATTCATATCGGTAAACTCATATATTATCCTATTCTCTTCGTTTTCTGTGACCGCTTCCAAAAGGTCGAGTTCATGTTCCTTATAGCTGCCACCCGCCAGATGTATCGCATTCAGATTGAATATCATAACTTCCAGAACGGCGCACACCATAAATGCGCGTATACCAAAACAGGCAGCCTTTATAGCTGCCTTGTTATTCTTAATTCTTCCGGTAAATATGAACACTGCCACCGTCACGCCCAACGTGACAGCGCTGATAATTATATATAAAATTATGTTCATACAACTTTCTCCTATTTCTTTCCTGTCGATCTTATTCTATTAATCATAGGTGTTATTTTACCATTATATTCATCGTAAATACTGTTCCATTCCGAGTAATCCGCATCCTGCCTCTTATCGGCAAAATCATAGTTCTTATCTATGTATCTGCCGAACCATTCAGTTACTCTCTGCGCACCCGACACATTAAGATGATCTCCGCCATCCTTGGTATCCGTATTCCAGTCAATATTAAGTTCACTCTTATCGATCGTATTAAGATCTATGTATGTAATGCCTTTGCCTGCGGCAAAACCCTCTGTCACCTCGTGTCTGGTATAGTTCCAGTTCCTGGTAGATGGAGTGCTTATAAGAATAAGCTCCGCCCCATTCTCTTTACAAAGTTCAATTATACGGTCAGTGTACCAGTCAACCGTTCTGCTGATATGTGCACTACGCTTCTTATCCTTGTCCATATAATCAAGATATTTGGATGCCTTGACCTTATTATTAAGGTAGAATCCCTTGTATTCCGGTGTCTTCTGTGGTGCCTGTCCGCACATAACCTTCCATGTATCATGAAGCCGTACTCCGCCTCCCGGTATCACGTATGATGCCAATTCATCAAGTGATGACTGCACCATATCAAGCCTGTTCTGCTTCCTGTACAGCAGATTCGTCTCTAAAAATACCACCTTAGGCTGTGAGTTATCAAATACATTACGGAGCATAAAATATGTCTCCTGTATCTTCTGTCCCGACTGTGCATAATTAAATGATGTCACGCCATATTCATTCCACAGCTGCATCGGTGAAATTGCCGAATAACACTCACTGTCGCCTAACATAACGGCATCCAGTCCGCCCTCCGGCACCCTCTTTGAATTAATCCAGCCACGGTTATAACTTCCATGCACCTTTAATGTATTATCGCTGCAATATTTAAACACGCCCTGGGAATATGCCAGAAAAATACCGGCAAAAATCACCCAGAACAAAATAATTCCGACTCCTCTGTTAAGGTGTCTCCTGGTTGTACTCATATTAACCCAATCCTCCGTCATAAAATTAAAAGCTGTAAATAGATTAGTATTCCTGCCTATTGTACCACAAATCTGACTTTCTTCAATAGGCTTAACACAAATTTAACAATTCCGTAACATTTTATTGCGGCTTCCCTCTGTTGAGTATATAATCCGAATTGAGGTGACAGACATTATGAAAAAAATACTGAATTTATTTCTGACATTTCTCAAGATAGGTGCTTTCACATTCGGCGGCGGGTATGCCATGATCGCACTGCTTGAGCATGAATTTATCGATAAAAAAGGCTGGCTTGACCATGACGAATTTCTCGACATGACAGCCATCGCCGAATCCACTCCCGGTCCCATTGCGACCAACAGCGCGACTTACATAGGATACAGAATTGCCGGAATTGCCGGTGCAGCCGTATCGACTCTGGCCGTATGTATCCCGTCGTTTGTGATAATATATATTATATCTCTATTTTTTGACCGTTTTCTTGAGTTCCGCTATGTTGCCTATGCTTTCCGCGGAATCCAGGTCTGTGTCGTATACCTTATATCGTCTGTAGGAATCGGCATGTTAAAAACATTAAAAAAAGACGTCTTTACATCCGTCATTCTCATTCTTGTTATCATATTAAATATTGTATTTACTGTTTTTTCGGTGAATTTTTCTTCGATATTTTTTATCTTGATAAGCGGCGTTGCGGGAATCGGTTTCTACGTCGTCCGCCGGATTATGGGAAAGGGGGATTCTGGCGATGCTTTATCTTAAACTTTTTCTCACATTTCTGGAAATCGGCGCTGTATCCTTCGGCGGCGGTTACGGAATGATTTCCCTCATCCGCGAAAAAGTCATAGCCTACGGCTGGCTCAGTGAAAGTGAGTTCTTAAGCTTCATAGCCGTATCAGAGTCCACTCCCGGCCCGCTCGCTGTCAACATGGCGACCTTCATCGGTTCATCGCAGGGCGGCATAGGCGGTGCGCTCGCCGCCACAGCCGGCGTGGTTCTTCCGTCCTTCATCGTGATAATAATAATTGCCGCACTTATAAACAACCTGCTAAAATTCGCCGGTGTGCGCGCTTTTCTTTCCGGCGTGCGCCCGTGCATAACAGCGTTGATCGTCGGTACGGCAATTACAATGTTTCTGTCTTATTTTATCGGCTTTGAAAACATCGGCAGTCCGGTCTCGATCGACTGGCGTGCTTTCGTGATTCTGGCGCTACTCGTCGGTCTGAACCTCGTATTAAAATTTCGTTTTCACAAGAAACTTTCGCCGATTGTTATGATTCTGATAAGTGCCGCGCTCGGCGTAATCTTATACGGAATATAGAATCTGCAGCTTACATATGAAATCTTCGATGATAAACCGTGAATTTATCGATGTGTAAACTTTTATCTTCGGGCCTTCTTCGGTGAATGTGTAGGACGTGTCCTCGTTGACCCATGGCGCAACACACCTGACGGAGCTGCCGCAATTCGGCTCAAGCGTAACCCCGACTGCCGGTGAATCTCCGAGTGCCCAGCTTTCACCGGCCGACCATGCCCCATTTTCCGACGAATATAATTCAATCATATTCTCGTACAACAGTTTTCCTATCTCGCCGTACGGATATATTTTTTTCTGAATTTCCGCAAAACCTATGTGCATCGATCCGTACACATTGTTAGGTATCTGCCACACTTCCCCGCCGCAGTGCAAAATGGTGTTCGCAGCTTTGACATCATTGCCAAAATTAAATTCCCGGCCCGGATTCCCGCAGACGTGCGGATTGCCGCCTATTGTTACGATTGTCATTTTCTGCGCTATCTGAGGGCGTATTATAAGCGCCTTGGCCACGTTGGTCGTCGCGCCTATGCAGAGCACATACAGCGGATTGTCGCTTTCTCTCTCTGCTTCTTGTATTATGAATCTGACCGCTTCAGACGGCTCTTCATTCTCATATTTCGCAAGGCTTCCACGCTCACCATGTAATACCGGCACTTCAATGTGCATAGCTTTCATCACACGCTGTATCATGTCGTAGCTTCGCTCCATGCTGCCCTCTTCCACAAAATGCTCCGCACAAATTGCCCTGACATCCAGCATTCTGCTCATCAGTGCATGTGCGATTGCAAACGGGTCATCTGCCTCGCACGCCGCATCCGTATCAATTATTACTCTTTTCTTACGAAAGTCCTGAACTGTATATAATAATTTATCCGCCATATCTTCGTCCTCCTATGTGCTATATAATTATCTTCTTTCCGGCACATTGTTTTAACACAAAATCGTAAAAGTTCTGTGCCGCTGACTTGAGTGTCCCATCATAAACGCCACAATCACGGTTCCAATTCCTAGCCCTTTAATGCATCAGCACCACTCCGAAGCTGTTTATCACGGCCGTCAGCACCAGTGCAAATTCTCCGTATACTGAATGTTTCTGTTTCATTCTAAGCGACCTCACAATCAATTTATTAAAATTCATTATGAAGTTTAGTCGCTTTGTTTCATTATAGCAAATAAATAATAATTATGGAATGATAGATTGAGGCTATGGAAAAGATTAATCATTTTTCCCAAGCTCAATAATTTTATCTGCCCAGTCATTAAGCTTTTGTATTAATTTATTTATGTTTTCATTATCCGACTTGCAATCTGCGATAACTATGTTTGAAACCATTCCTTCATACTTCTTGCGTTGCGGACTGTAATGGAATGAAACTATTTTATCTTCGGGATTATAATTAAATCCCCATTGCACATCTTTTTTTGCGAGAGACATGCTGTATTGCTTCATTCCCGGTGTTTCAGATCCATACTGGTGGGAATATTCTTCAAGCCGCATCTGCATATAAGTATTCATATTGTCCGACAAAAGCTTATACACTTGTTCATTGTGTCTGATACATTTTTCTATTACAGCGGAAACGCTCTTATTGTTGTTTGCAATCATTATTTTTATTACATCACTTATGTACGGATATATAAATGTATGTTTTCTACCAAACCTGTCTTCAGCTTCATACTCGCTCGAATAATAATCAATAATATCATCCTGAGATTCAGCAATTGTCTCAATAAAATCTTTATTTCTTTGGTCCCGGATATGTGTATTATGATTATTATATATGTCAAGAGCATAAATCGCCGGATTCATCCTTGCCTTTAACTCATCCATCATGCGAAAATCCCTTTGTTCAGTTGCTAATGCCAATACCCTTGTTCTTAACCGCTCCTCATAAAAAATGTTCTCAGGTACATGGGGCGCAGGAATCGGCCATATATCCGTATCACCAATTTTCCGTCTCTTAATATCGGTACTCAAACCAAACGTTATTCCCCAATCCCATTTGCTGTTGTCTACAAAGTTCAAATGTCCACCGGAAATAAGATACTTTATAAAATCATAGTTTTTGAATTCCAAAGCGTAATCAACCACTGACTTGCCATATTCGTCATAGTTCAAAAACAGCTTGTCCTCACGTTTCATATAATCTTCCCACTTTTTACGATCTTTTGAAAATGCAACCTCATAATTGGTAATATGATTTTTTATAGGCCTGTAACACTCTCCGCAACTAAGGATTTGTTCACATGAAACCCCTAACAATTCACAAAAAATCGGTAAATCTCTTATCTGAATTGTTGCTCTCTCTCCTTTAATGATCTGATTGATTTTATTGCTGGTTTTCCTAATTTGTTCTTGATCATTTCTGTCTAATCCTACTTTCTCTATATACGCAATACTAAATTGCCTCTTATTTGGAAATTTATCCACAATGAGCTTCTCAATATACGCTCCTATCTCTTTATTATCTTTAACCTCAAACATCTTAAACCCTTCTTTCTTGCAATATTTATATGCTCAATATATATCCAAAGTGTTTTTATGAATAGTCCTCAATATTCATACACTTATTTGTGCATAGTTTTGCATGTTGTTTTAATGTATGATTTTCTCATACATTATGTGAAAATATTACCTATACAACGGGATTTTTACAAGCTTTTTTTGCCTCAAAAACCTGTTCACAACTCTTTCTATATCGCCTATATTCAGCATTGTTTTCTGGGTAAATAAATACACAAAAGAGCTCCGCTCCATGCAAAGCATGGGCGAAGCCTTTTATATACACTGTCGCATGGTGCATAGCCAACGCGAATATATCTCTTTGTTAACGTTTAGATATCCTGAAAAGCCCATAAATATGAGATTTGTGTATGACAGTGTTGCATATATGTTGTATGCGGTTGACTGTCTACACATTCCCAGAACTACTCAATCACTTTGACAATGAAAGGGACTAATACTATGAAAATACATTTTGCTTACTACAACCAATACAAGAACCGAATTGATATTGCTTTTGCTGATAATACACTTCTATTCTTATCCTGTGCTGAAGCTGAAAAGAATCTACATACTACACCTAACTCCCAAAGGCTTATTGATAACCTTGCGATTGATAATCCGCTTATGTATGCTGCACTTGCTCTTGATTGTGAGTAGCAGGCTTGGGCTTATGCTATGGATGAGAATTGGAGTCCATAGTATGCTCAAACATTAGTAATCAATAATTAATATTATACATACTTACGTCTTCTTAAATCAAATGCAGGCATTGTTCCTTCCAAAATATCGACAACACTATTCTTTATTTCATCGTCTTCAATTGCCCCCGCATTATATGAAATAGTATGTGTATTCTTATCCATACTGCAACAAATAATCTGTTCAGCATCACATGCAACTGCTATATTAGGATTATGTGTTACAATAATGACCTGTCTTTTTTGTTTAGCTGCACATATGCATGGAACCAACTTATTATACACCGATTGATTGTCCAAATTATCTTCTGGCTGGTCAATAATGATTGGAATACTATTTTGACTTAGAGCAAGATAAAAAATCAGTAATACAATACCTCTTTCACCTGGCGATAACTCTTCTAAATCTCTTCCACCCATTTTCAGCTTAAAAGATACATCTAAATAATTTAAATCATACAAGAAATCATAAAAGTTTTCCTTATCCATAATCTTTCTTTCAGAATTATCTATATCTTCATCAACTGCTAACATTATGTTACTAACCAATTCAATCACGCTTGATTCGTCATTAAAATCTGTTTGTTTTAAAAGTTTTGACATTTTATTACTTGCTTCTACTTTACCTTTAAATAGTCCTGCATACCTCTGACTAATTGATGATAATACTTGTTCTGCAAAATTGCTCTGTATCATTTGCATTTCAGCCTCAAATGCTATTGTTTCCTCTAACTCTCCCAACAGTTTTCTTATTTCTACTTCCACAGGTCTATATATTTCTTCAAAAATACCTACCAACTTTTTCTTCAACTGATAAACCTGCAAAAACAACAAATCTCTATTTTGACGTAAAACAGTATATTCCGCATCTATGTTATCTCGCAAATATTCATTTTCTCTTTCAAAATAATTTAGGCACTCCTCAGATTCATTATCTCCTATAATCCGCCTCTTTTCATTTTCCCAATCCTTAAGATCCTGCAAGTACTTTTGGTATTTCTTTTCTTCCGAATCAGCATTAGAAACAATATCTTTCTTCTTTTGATGTGTTTCCTCTAATTTTTTAAGTAACCCTTCTTGCAATTCATTTCCATTTAATTCCAACTGTTTTATTACTTTTTCTGTAGATAATTTATTTTTGAAATTCACAATGGTTTCTAATGGTAATTTTATGCTTATATTTTGATTCACACTATCCAAGTTATTTTTCGAAGCAAAATCTTTTACTAATGTATCTACAACATCATATTCTTTTTTTAATGCCTGCATTTTTAAAATCAACTGTTGAGCATCGGAAATTTCTAAATTAATTTTAGTTATTTCATCTTTTGTGCTCTCTATCTTAGTATTTAATTCTTCTATTTCTAAATTTACTTTGTTTAAGTTTTTTTGATAATCATCATTTTGATTTTCAGGTAAAGGTTTCTGTACCTCTATTGGTTTACTCTTCTCATGTCTTTCCAAATTTTCCTGATATTTTTTTAAACTATCTCTAACATATTCTTGATATTGACTTGTTCTTTTCTTTTCCAACGCAATTATTTGAATGTTCAATTTATGAATATCTTTCTGTTTTTCCGCTATTTCCAAATTAATATCTTGAGATTTTGCAAGAACCAATTCTTCTAAATTTGTTGTATTAGCTCTTTCTGTTCTATCAACATATGAATATATACCTCTTTTCCCATCAATTATATTCGATGGGACGAACAATATCAACTATTCATTTTTATTTTCTCTAACTGTTTTTATTATATCATGCAACGTTATCGAACACAAGTTCTGTATTCTATCAAAAGGCTTACATTCGATTTTAATTTTACCAAATGTAAGCCTTTATCTACATTTCTCCATACACCTTCCACAATCTCTTCTGCTCTGCTCCTATCCTCAATATCTCCTGCAAATCCCTCACCATCGCCTCAACATTAGCATCCATCTGCTCAACAGTACCAGTACGATTACCTGCCGAAATCTCCCATTGAACACTCTCTTTAGAGTAATATTCCTTAGTATCCACATTCATATATCCATACACCAGATATGAATAGCCATCGCTTTTGTCTAAAAATACCGGCGCCACTTCCCCTTTAGAAGTTTTCCATCTCATCAGTCTTGGAAACCAGCATAGACCTTCTTTAATCAGTTCCTTAAATGCTTCCATCAGCTTGCCCAACTCATTTAATATTCCGCGAAATGAGTTTCCTGCCTCTATTGTCTTATCTGCTTCGACCTGATTAGCATATTCTTCTATCGTAGGTGCAAATAATCTGAACGACGATACAAAATTCTTGATTCTATCAAGCAATTTTGCAGCATCTTCTGCTTTTTCAATAGCACTTGCCAGCTCTTCATTTACCGATTGAAGTTTTGCTCTCTTTTCGTCAAGTTCCATTGATACCTGTTTTGATTCTCTACTATCCATTTCTGATAGTGACTTAGTAATCCGCCGCATACTTTCTGAAATATCAGTCTCCAGTTTTTCTTTTTTATCCGTATATTCTTTTTCAATGGCTTTGTTTGCCTTAACTGCCCTATCCGATTCTTCCACCTGCTTTTGTAATTGTGTCAAATGCTTTGTCTCCTGAGCCACCTTATACTCTGCAACGGATAAATCATGATTCCTACCTTTCGACTTTTCTTTTATCTGCTCTCCGAACCAATCATTAACCTCTTTATTTGCGACCTCCCTTAACTCATCCTGCAGCACTCGTGACAAAACTTCTTTAGTAAATACTTTTCGTTTTGACACCTGCTTACTAAGCCCCTTTTTATAACCATCTGCCACAGGTACTCCCACTATATGCATATGAGGACTGTCCTCATCAAGATGAACCACTGCATTTGCCACCACAAACCCTGGCAGTCTTTTTATAAACTCGCCCAAAATTATCTCGTACGATAGCTTTATATACGACTTCATATCATCATACTGTTTCCAGAACTCCCTATCGCCTATCTGAATGATTATCTCTACTGCCATATCCTGCTCCTTGCCAGCGACATGTTCAAAATAATCTTCTATCCTGCGGTCTGGTCGTGTCTGTTTTTTATTATATTCTTCTAATGCCTCATCGAATTCTTTGTGGTATACTGTCTTTACATCGTCAATCAGATTTGATGTTCCGTAGACAATAAAAATATTGTCTTTGCTGTAATCTGATGATTAATATTTTCTCAGGTTATGCTTTGCAACAGCTGCAAGCTTAGATTTCGATGTAATGGCACTTTTCTTATTGCTCACATGAGCTGTATATGAAATATTTCCCATTTGCATCTCCTTATCTGTACTATATTCTATCGGAGCAGTGCAGTTATCATCTTGGCTTTGCCATAGATGATAACCCCCTAGCAGTTTTGGCAAGCCATA
>ENA-OOXT01001172-OOXT01001172.1-human-gut-metagenome-genome-assembly--contig:-NODE-1172-length-17652-cov-2.899585_pt1 | contig 17652 bp, 10 predicted proteins | sample MGYA00241590_ERZ501349 | MGnify/ENA primary metagenome ERZ501349 (study PRJEB25962, sample SAMEA2042838) | human gut metagenome | biome: human gut; feature: human-associated habitat; material: faeces...
TATGCTGACAGGTCACCCCTGCACGGTCAGCGAGGCGGTGCGTGACATTGTGAATCAGCAGGGGCGCAAGTACACAGAGCATCTGCTGTCTGCCACGATGGAAGCCGGCTTCGACCTGCACGCCATCCCCGCCGTGCTATTGGGCGGCGGCGCATCGGTGGTGAGCCGCCACCTAAGTCCCAAAGACGGCCTTTGTAAGACGATTTTCCTGCTGGACGACAAGGTGAACGCGGTCGGATTCGAGCGTGCGTTGGCCGCCGTGTCGCGCCGCAAAAGCGAGGTATGAAGCGACCGCAATATGTTTTCCGCCCGAACCTTAACGAACCGCAACACCGCCGCGCGTGGGCGTTGTTGCAGCAGGTGCCGCCTGCCAAACGCAAAGAGTTTCTGGTGCAGAGTATCCTTGCGGCAGAACAGACGGATAGGCTGGAGAAAAGCATCCGCAAGGTGGTGCGGGAGGAGTTGCAGGCAGTCAACATAACCGGCGCTGTTCCAAGCCCACTGTCAGAGAATGCTATACCAGACTCTGCGCTCGATTTCCTGAATTCACTGTAGGGGGGTGATTCCAATGTTTTAATAGTAGGTAGAAAAGCAGAAGGCAAAAGACTAACTATTAAAAGTCAAGCCCCAAAACAAAATTTTCGAGAGAAATTTTAAAGTGGTAAAAATTGGTATAGCAAACAAGAGCATCCGTTGTCGGATACTCGCTCCGTATAAAATCGCACGCTTAATAATCAGCTAAGAAGGCTTTCCCAGAACGCTGCATAGCAAAAATAAGCCTTACCAGCTTTTTAGTAGCATGAGAGATGGCAACATTGTAATGCTTTCCCTCAGAACGCTTCTTTTCAAGATAGGCCGAGAATGTAGGACACCAAAGGCAAACATATTTGGCGGCATTGAAAAGAGCATATCGCAAATATCTGGAGCCACGCTTTTCCATGTGAGCATAACAGTTTTGCAGTTGCCCTGACTGATATGTAGATAGGCGCCCTCCATCCGGTCGCTGCTGCCCAGGATTTCAATTTCGTCCAACGCCACCTGCTGGCTGGGCGCATCGGGAGAAACCGAAGAAAAGACGACCTTCACATACCGGGCATATACCGCGGTGGCATCGGCATGATCCTTCACCTTGTCCGTAGCCGCATCCCAGGACAGTTCCACCACCCCGTTCACAGGCTCCTGCTGGTCGTAGCCGTTCTTTTTGGAAACCTCAAACCAGTCCAGCTTGTCGTTGGAAACATAGATCTGAAGGTTGGCACTCTGCTTGATTTGCTGGGTAACCAGCGAAGCGGTGGATACCCCGGTGATGGATTTCTGCGCGCCCAGGTCAAAAATGGCGCACAGGGGATCGTTGTTGTAGTTGGAAGCGTTGTCGGGATTCATCCAGGGAATGGGTTCAAAGACCGTCCAATTGGTCATATCCGCCCCGGTGGCATCTCCCCGAACGCCGTCGTTCATCTTTTTGCAGTCGGCATCCGACGAATATGTCGGGTCATTCTCCGCCGTCAACATATATTTTTCGGTGGAAGGCGAGTAGGTGTAGGAGGCGGTCCGCGCCAGATTCTCAGCGGCGGGAGATTCTTGTTCGCCGGCGGGCTCAAAGGCGCCCTGGGCCTTGCCATCCTGCCCCAGAATCTCCACTTCTTCCGCTGTGAGGAAGGAATAATTGCCCCACAGCGCATTTGTTTCAAACAAAATCCGCACATACTGCGCGTAGATTCCGGTGGCATCGGGGTGCCCCGGCACCTTGTCCGCGGAAACCGCATACCGGGCCACATAGGCGCCAGTCTGCTCCGAAATGTCTTCTCCGCAGTTTTTCCCATCCAAAACGCAGGTCCACTGGTTTTTGTCTGCCGACACATAGACGCTGTATTTGCCGATATGGCCCAGCGAACCGGCGTAGCGGCCGGTGAGCCCGGCCGAGCTGTATGCATTTACTTCCACAATGGTTTTCGGCTGGCCAAGGTCAAAATCCACCGTGTTCTGATTGGAGAACTTTGCCCCATTTTCCGCATTGTTGAAAGCGGAATTGGAATAAAAATTGACTACGCTGTCAAAATCAATGGAACCGGCGCTGCTCTTGACGCCGTCGGTGAGCTTTTGGCAATCGAGGTCCAGAGAACTGACATCACTGCCCAAAAGGTCAAGATTGGACATATTATACAGAGCATCCTCGCCGTATTGGTAGGAGGACGCCGCGCCTGGCTGCCGGAGCAAGTTGACCGGCGACTGTTCCGCCAGAGGGTTTTCGCCTTCCTTCCGCGGCAAGGGAGGAACTTCGGCCGCAAATACGGCGGCGGCATTGGAAAACAGAATCGCTGCGCACATCGCCGTACTCAGCAGCGCCTGCATTCGCTTGTTGCTTTTCATGGTTGCATCTCCTTTTTCTTTTTGAAATTTTCCGATCGTCCAGCCGCATTCCTTTTCGGGAGCAGCGCAGACAGGACACATGCATTTGATTCCCATTATGGGAACCGGATTTCAACGTTGCAATAAACAAAATTTTCAAATGCGCAGCAATATTTTTTGCCGGTAAAACGAGAAAAACAGGGCCTTTGCCCGCCCTGTTTTCCACACTTTTTTCACCGGCAGAGCCAGCAAAAATTTTGCTTGGCCGCTTTTTACAAAAAGCACCCCGCAGCAGAAAAGCCATTGGGCAGCTTTTCCCCTGCGGGGTGTTTCTTATATGGTTTTTATTCGTTTGTCTGTCCTTGTTCCAGCATCCGGCACAGCAGCGGCCGCAGTTTTTGAGCCAGCAGCCAAAAGCCCAGATCGGTCAAATGGACGCCGTCCACGGTGGTTTCCTTTGCAACCGTTTCCAACATATCCCGTGCCGATGCAAACCAGATAAAGCTATCTCCCCGGGATTTCCGGCGTTCCACCTCCTGCTGCTGAAAACGCTCTTCCCGCGCAAACTGTTCCGCTTCGGTGCTGTTCCAGCCGCATTTTGTCTGCCAGCTTGCCGAAAGCACCAAAACCGGCAGCTGCGGCGCACAGCCGCGCACCGCATCCAGAAAGGCTGGCAGGTTGGTTTCCAGCAGCCCCTGGGGGCCGGCGTTGGGCTGGATGTCCACCACCAGCGCCCCCAGCCGGGGCAGGCTGCAAAAGCAGGAAGCCAGACCTGACATTCCCACGCCATTGCCCGAAAACCCCAAATTGTACACTTCCCGGTCCAGTTCCCGGGACAAAATGGCCGGATACGCCATACCCGGCCGGGAGGCACAACCTCCCTGGGTGATGGAAGTGCCATAAAAGGCGATGGTCCTGCGATGTTTGCGGGGCAATGCCGGCTGCATCTGCGCCCCTTTTTCCAGGCCGATTGCAATCGACCGAATGCCAATATACAGCGGCAGATACACCAGCACCTCGGTGTGCGGCGGAAGGTCCCGCGCCAGTTCGCAGCAAAAGGAGTCCTCCTGCGGCGAAAACTTTGTCAGCCCTGCAAACTGCCAGGCCATGTCGGGCAAAGCCCTCAAATAGCAGTCGCACCCGCACTGGGCCGCCGGAGTCATATGCGCCATATAGGGAGCCGCGTTTACCGCCGCCTTTACCCACACTGCCCGGCTGTCAGTCCGAAAGCGCAGGCAGGCACCCGCCATGTGAGAAGACAATTCGATCAGCGCCGGCCGCTGGGCCTGCAGCATACCGGAAAGAGATTGGGGGAGGCGGTTCCATCGCCTTTCCTCTGCAAAAAAGCCCAAACCTTCCACCAGAATGTTTTCGTTGGGAACTTCGTGCCATAGGATTTCTTCCCCCCGGGCATTCTGCGCCGCCATCTGCCGGTCAAAATCAGCTGCGTCCGCCATGCTTTACTCTCCTTTATGCCCTGTTGCAACCTCGAAAGTTTTTTCATAGAGCTCACGGCCGCGGGCGCCGCCCCTGTTCGCCGCGTTGTATATGGCCTTCACATCCTGGTAATATCCCTTGAACACCTGGGATCCACTGAACCCAAACCGTTGTGCGCCTTTCAGATAATCCAGATAACGCCGGTAAAAATTTTCGTCGTCAAAAGCGCGCTCGTCAAACTCCAATTCCAGCCCCATGTGGTTTTGGGCGGCGAGTTCCGCTGCATTTTGAATCTGCACCGGCTGCGTTCCATTAAAGTAGTGGTTTGGCTGCAGGATGGCCGCATCAAATCCCATTGCCTGCCAGCGGTCAAACCCCAAAGCCCGGTAGTAGGGAATCCACAAAAAGGCAAGTCCGCGCTCTCTGGCTTTTCGGCCTGCATAGTCAATCAGTTCTGTCTGGGAAGCATCCTCATGCAGCCAGTACAGGCCGCACAACCGCAGCGTGTCCAGCTGCTCAAAGGGGCGGTACAGCTCCGCCATGCGGTCCATATACCGGTCAATGGCCGCTTTCTGGCTTTCCGGTCCGCCAAAGGTCTGCCGGGAGGGAAAGGGAATGGTCAGCACCAGTCGCGCCTGCAGCTGGGGCCGCCGGCTGAGTTTTCTGGCCTGCAGCACCGCCTCGTGCAGCGCACACAGGTCCCCCTGCGGCCGCAGCGTTTTGTTCAGATACCACTCAAAATCCTCCCAGGTGGCCGCCTTGGCGGGGTCCACCGCCTCAAACAGCTGGTTGCCTGTGCAGGACAAAAGCCCCAAAAAGAGAAATCCATCGAAAAAGGGCTCGCCGAAACCGGCATTTCGTTTTTGATACAGCAGATAGGGCAGCAGCTCTTGTGCGCTCCAATCTCCCTGCTGCCGGTCGTAATACCCATTATAAATCAATACCAGATTCCGGATTCCGCCTGTATTCTGTCCGGATGTGCAATATTCACCTTGCATTTTTCCCTTCCTTTTCCAAAAAGTCGCGGGGCGTGATGCCGTAGGTGCGCTGGAAAGCACGCTTGAAGGAATACTCGTTGTCGTACCCTATTTCTGTGGCAATTTCCCGGGGACAGTATCCCTTCAGCACCAGCAGTTCCTTGGCTTTTGCCATCCGCTTTTCTGTGATATAGTTGTAGAAATTTTGTCCCACCGTATTTTTGAAGATGCGGGAAACGCTGGCATTGGACACGCCAAAATGGTCGCTCAGCAAATTCAGCGACAGATCGGGGTCGTGCAGATGCTCGTTTACATAGCTCACCAGCGAGCGGTTCACGTTGGTGGCCGCCTGCTGCTTTTTCTGCATGATCTGCTCACAGAGCGTGTTGACGGTGTTTCTTGCGCGGTCAAACGCCTGCTCCAGCGTCATGCCATGCTGCGGTTCCTCCATTTTCAAAAACATCTGCACCGGCAGCTTTTCTTCCAAAATAATCCGCCGCATGGTTTCGTACAAAAGGGTGGCAACCCGGCAGATGAGCGTATAGCTCAGCCCAAGGCGCTGATTTTCCTCGTACAGCTGCTGCAGGATCGCCTGCGCTCTTTTTTCGCTGCCCTCCCGGATGGCACGCACCAGCTGCGTTTCCCAATCCAGCGGGTAGTAATACTCCATGTTGGGGCTGGCAAACTGGATGCCGCAAATTCCCTTCTTTTCCCGCATGCTCTCTTTGATTTCCTGGTACGCCGCGCTGATTCCCGTCAGGCCCCTGCGGGCGCGGGCCACAAACACGCTGCATTCTATATCCTCTTCGATCAGCGCATCGTACAGCGGCTGCGCCAGTTCCATTGCGATGTCCTCGTCCGGCAGAGAGGGAAATTCTGCAATCACAGCGGTGCACTCATCAATATTTTCCACCAGTTCGCAGTGGCTCTGGCCGCATTTGATGGTTTGCAGCGATTTTTTCAAGGTGAGCAAAAATTCCAGGTGAATCCGCGTGTCCTCGATTTCGTTGTCGGGATTGCCAGGCTGATGGCGGAACACCACCACAACATACCAGTAATTGCAGGAGGAAGGAACCGATTGCTGATCACTGTTGAAATAGCCGCGCAGCAGCTGCGCATTGGTTTGCTCCCGCAGGGCATACCGATAGGCCGCAATGGTGTTTTCCATATTGGTGTGGTCGTCGTACAGCCTGCCCACGCAGGTGGCCAGGGTGTCAATATCCTGCTGTTCGTTTTTGCCCTTGACCTTTTTGTTTATCTTTTGAATCAGGTTCCCCAAAGGCCGGTACTGAATGCTGGCCAGCACATAGGCGGCCAAAATGCCCAGCATGGCAAGCACTAATACCAGCACATAGTTCCAGGCGCTCTGTGCAAAGGGAATGGGGGCATCCTCGCAGGTGAGGTCATAGGTTACCAGCATGCTCTGGCTGCTGGTGCTGCATGTTTGGGTCGGTGCAGAGGTCTGCTGAAAATCCACCTGCCAGATGGGCTGGCCGTTCCAGTCCTTTACGAGCAGCTGGGTCACCTGTTCGCCGCATACCTGCTGAAGCAGCTTTTGCATGGCTGCCTTGTCAAAGCAGCTTATGGCAATTGCCCGGGGCGGAGTAAGAATATCCAGCTGCTGCACATAGACCAGATAGTCCGCATTGTGAAAAGCAAAATTGCTGGGTTTGAGCGGGCCCTCGCACCCCGGCACATTCAGCAGATGCTCGGTGACGAGATTGGCAGGCAGCTGCAATTTTCGCTGCAAATAGTTTTCGTACTCCGAAACGGAAAACCACCCGCTGGACGTCACCACCAGATCTTTTTGCGGATAGAGCACTGCGATATCCCGCAGAGCGCTGTTGAGGCTGCACAGAGCGGTGAGATTGACCGAAATATCCTGTTTTTCCATCGGGCCGAACTCATTTTCAAAAATCTTGCTCTCCGAAGTGAACTTCTGCACCCAAATGGAATTTTGCAGCACGTTGCTCACTTCGCTGCCCACTTCCCAAATATCGTCCAGGACGTCCCGCACCTTCTGGCTCTCGGCTAAAAAGGACTTTTCGTTGGCTTCCTTGCGTTCTTTCCGCATGGCGGCAGAAAAAATAGAAATCCCCACAAGAAAAACACATACAAACAAAGCGATGTATGTAAAAAAATAGCGCTGAAAGTCCTTTGAGTGCCAGTATAAACGATGCATCCTGTTTTTCTCCCTCTGTGCCGCAATATTTTACCAACAAGCGTGCTTGCTACTAGATTACATCACAAATAGGCAAATAGCAATCCATTCCGCAGCAAACACCTGCCCAGCTTCAAGTGCAATAGCCGTGCCGCGTTGCGGCACGGCTTTGACTATTTACATTGATCTATCGTGCTCTATCATCAGGAAGGCATATTGGCCAGGTAGCGCTCATAGCGAGCCTGGTAGATATCGACCAGTTCGCTCAGGCCCAGCTCTTCCAGCTTTTCCACTTCCTTGTCCAGGTCGTCCACAGAGATCTGGCCCAGGGTGAGTTTGGTGGCCAGCTCCTTGGAAGCGGTTTGCAGATTGGGCAGCAGGGCATTGATCTTGTCGGATTCTTCCTTGGTGGGCAGAGCCAGGAAATTGTTCACCTGATCCGGATATTTCAGATCGTAGTCGATGAGGTCCAAAGTGACCTGCCGCTTGTAGTCATCGCAATTGGCAACCTGCTGGCGCATATCCACTTCCTGCACGCGGGGCAGAACGCCGTTCCACAGCATGGCGCCTTCGGAGATGCGCTGCTCGTGGGCCATATCCGCAGTCAGATCGGGAATGGGAGTCATAACGCCGTCTTCGTATGTGAAGTTGACGCCTTCCTGGCCAAAGGCGGCGAGCACAGCGTACTCATCGGAATACACAATATCCAGCAGGCGGGCAACGGCCTCCAGGTCTTCGCAATCCTTGGTGACCACATAGCGCTCCCAAACCATGGAACCGGGCTCAGACATCGAGCCGGGCTCCACGCCGTCCAGGGCGGGCAGCGGCATCAGCGGCGCATACAGCGCATCGGGGGCAATCTCCGCCACGGTGGGCTCGTTCCACATGGCATTGGTGTAGTCCCACAGGCATCCCAGCTTGTTTTCGGCGCGTTTCTGGGCCATCAGCTCAAAGTTGCCGGCGACAGAGGGGTCCAGAATGCCTTCCTGCACCAGGCTGTTGAGGTATTCAAAATAAGGCTTGACATTGGGGCTGTTCCAGGGGCTCACGATCTTGTTTTCCACCGGATCCAGGGCGATCATATCGGTGGGCAGATCAAACCACTGGGCGATGCTGGTGCGGAAAGAGGAGGGATCGATGAACATGATCTCATCCTGCTGGCCGTTGCCATTGGCGTCCTTTTCCCGGAAGTCCCGCAGCATCTGGGTAAACTCTTCCAGATTGGTGGGTTCGGCAATCCCCAGCTTGTCGGCCCAGTCGCGGCGGTAGAGCATGGAGAAGCTGCCGTTGGGGTCGGTATTGTCGCCGTAGTACTTACTCGACACATTGCAGAACCAATAAATGTTGCCGTCCTCGGCAGTGGTGAGCGGACGTATGGTGGGGAACTTTTTGTCAAAAGCCTCCTTGGCAGGGCCCTGGGAATATTTGTCGATGATCTCGTTGATGGGGATGATCAGGCCCTGCTCCGCCAGAGCCATCAGGGCGGCGTCGTCCATGGTATGGGCCTTGGCGATGTCGGGCAGATCCTTGCCGGAGGCAAACCGGGTCTGCAGGATCACCGAGTACTGCTCAGGGGCAACCACTTCCCAGTCGATGTCCAGCTTTGCATCGTCCAGCCAGCTTTTCAGGATTTGATAGGCGCTGTATTCCTCTACCTCGTTCCAGTCGTTGCAGGGAGCCCAGCCCTCGGTGCCCAGGATCTTAAGTTTGCTGAAATCACTGGAAGCCTGGTCGCTGCCGCTCTGGGAATCGCCAGAATTGGATTTTCCGCCGCAGCCGGCCAGAGTACCGGCAGCCAAGCAGCCCACCAAAAACAGGGAGAGCAATTTTCTTTTTTTCATTGTTTTCCTCCTATTTGTGCATGATTTTATTTTTTGCTCTTCTCTCATTTAGCCTTTCAGAGAACCGAGCATAACACCTTTGATGAAATATTTCTGGAAGAAGGGATAGGTAAAGATGATCGGCAGGGTGGTGAAAATGATCATCGCATACTGCATCTGCGTTGCGGAGAGCATTTGATTCATGGCATTTTCGATATCCGCCGAGTTGAGCTTGGTGAGATCTACAGTCTGGGCCACCAGCACCCTCTTGAGGTACAGCTGCAGCGGATGCAGGCTTTTATCCGGCAGATAGACCTGCGCCGCAAACCAGTTGTTCCACATGGTCACGATGGAGTAGATGGACACCACCGCCAAAATGGGCTTTGCCAGGGGCAGATAGATGCGGCGCAGAACTGTAAAATTGCTGGCGCCGTCTATGAACGCCGATTCCCGTATATCCCGGGGCAGCCCCGTGAAATAGGTGCGGGTGAGAATGATGTACCAGATATTGAAAGACGCCGGCACAATGATGGCGAAAATATTGTTGTAGAGATTGAGCTTGCTCATGAGCAGAAAGGTGGGGATCAATCCGCCGCCAAAGTACATGGGCAGCAGCACAAAGGCAACCACATATTTTCTGCCCCGCAGTTCCGGAACCGACAGCGGATAGGCACCCATCACGCTCGTGATGATCACCAGCACCGTGGTGGACACTGTATACAGGATGGAATTTCCGTAGGCACGCCACATATCGGAATCGGTAAAGATTTTTTTATAGGCCTGCAGTTCAAATCCCGTGGGCCAAAAGGATACGTTCATCGCCAGCACATCCTGGGGCTTGCTGATGGACATGATGAAAACATAGTACATGGGATACAGGGTGAACAGGCAGATGACTGCCACCGTGATCACGATCAGCACATCCACCAGCCGCGATCCATTTGGAATGCCGTGTTTCTTGCGCGCCAATATCTGAGTCATAATTTCTTCTCCTTTCCATCCGCAGCGGATCACCACAGCGAATAATCGGCAACCTTGCGGGAGACCATGTTGGCCAGATAAACCATGCCGAAGTTGATCAGCGCGATCATAAATCCAACCGCTGTGCCGTAGCTGAAGTTGCCGCCCACCAGGCCATAGCGGTACAGATAGGTGCCGATGACGTCGGCGTATTCGTAGGTTGCGGGATTGTACAGCAGCAGGATCATATCCGAATCCGCGCCCAGCATACCGCCCACGCCCATGATCAGCATGACCACAATGGTGGGTTTGATGGCTGGCAGGGTAACATGCCAGATTTTATGCCACCGGTTGGCGCCGTCCAGACTGGCCGCCTCGTAGAGAGTGGGGTCGATGGAAGCCATGGAAGACAGGTAGAGGATGCTGCCCCAGCCGAAGTTCCGCCAAATGTTGATCACTGTGTACACGATGGGGAAATACTGCGGCTTCATATTCAAAAGGAAGGGTTCGCCGCCCATCATCATGATGAATTTGTTGATGATGCCGTCGCTGCTCAAAAAGGAAAGCGCCATGCCGGCCACCACCACGCTGGAAATGAAGTAAGGCATGTAGCTTGCCGTCTGGGCAAACTTTTTGAACTTGACCAGCCGCACTTCATTGATCAGCAGCGAAAAAATGATCGGGATCCAAAACGCGATGCCCAGGTTCATGGCGCTGAGCACCAGGGTGTTTTTGATGAGCCGCCAGAAATACGGGTCATGTACAAATGTTGAAAAATGTTTCAGCCCCACCCACTTGGTCTGCCCGGTGAAATCCATAAAGGGCATGCCGGGTGTCCAGTCCTGGAAGGAGATCAGCAGGCCATACATGGGTACATAGCAGAAGATGAAAATCAAAATCAGCACCGGCGACATAATGGCGTACAGCTGTATCTGACTTTTTAATTTATAATTGATTCTCTTGGGTGCCGTCTTTGCGTTTGGAGTTCGCACGGTCTTGCCACCAGCCTTTCCTGCTTCATGTGCTTGATTGAACAATCTCAGTGTACGCCGGCCCTTTCGGAAATGCAATAAACAATACTTTTAGCGTGGGCGCAACTTTTGCAGCAGCCTTTTCCGCACTCCTTTTCGCAATATTTTTGCGTACATTTTTTTTCATTTTGCACATTTTTTGATTTTTATTGACTTGCAAAATAGTGTTTTTATAATATAGCTAACACTAAACGGTCCCCGGACCAGAAAGAGGGAACTTATGTCTATTTCCGTTGCCGTCATCACCTGCGGCCCCAGCGACCTGCTCGCTCTGCTGCAGAAATCTCCGGCTCTTACCGTCGAAGTCCTGCACCCGAACGCTCTCACCCCCCACTGCCTCGATGGTTTCCAGTGCGCCTGCGTGCTGGGGGGCACCCGGGAGGAACCGCTGGTTTTCCCGGCGGAATGCCGCAGTGTGGTGGAGGATTTTTCGCACAGCGGCAGACGGGTGCTGTATGAATACACCCTGAGTTTCTGCCAGAACTACTGTGCATCTCCCGATTCCACCCGCTTTCTCCGGCTGGTGTGCACCGACGCGGAATTCGCCGGCCTGGAAGATGGACTTTTGTTGGATGATCAATGCAATATGCGCTGCACCCCCTACTATCGCAACAATCTGGCCAGACCTATTTTAATGTATAAAAAGGGGCTGTCGGAACACGCCCGCCAGCCGCTCAGCCAACAGGAGCGCACCGACTGCCAGCAATATGGCATCTGGCTGGAAACCCCCGCCGTCGCCGTCTGCTCCTTCCGGCTGTGCAACTTTCTGCGGGCGCGATTCTCTCCGGTGCCGGCCTGGAGCCGACTGGTGCGCTCGCTGATCGGCTGGCTGTGCGGCGCGCCGGTTCTGGAGGAGGTGGAGTTTCCGCCTCAGTACCAAACCGGCTTTGCCCGTTCCGCCGCCGACTGTGCCGCCAGCGGCATCGACTGGTTCAGCCGTTCCGGCATTCTAGTGGATGAGGGCAAACGAGGCGTGCTGGAAGGGCTGGGCACCGAAATTTACCCCGACGGCCACCAGAAAACCGCCTCCTCCATCCGCACTGACTGCTGCGGCGAAGCGGCGCTGGCCTATCTGATGCACTTTCTGGCATTCGGCGACGCCCGCAGCCTGGAGCGGGCCCAAAACCTGGAAGCTTTTGTCTACGACAAAATGCAGATCCGCTCGGGCCGCTTTCAGGGCATGCTCCGCTGGACCGACATCGCCTGGGAGGTGTGCTACCAGGACGATATGGCCCGGGCCATGCTGGTGACCCTGTTCAAAGCCCTGTACGGGCTGGGGCGGGAATATCTGCCCCAGTGCCGGATGGCGCTGGAATTTTTGATGAACACCACCGGGCCGGATGGCCTGCGGCCGGCCCGCACCGACAATCTGAACATGTCCGAGGAAGATTTTGCCGCGCTGAGCCGACAGAACGGAGCTTTCCCCTGCGCACATTATAATGCCTTTTATCTGGCCTGTCTACTGCTGTACGGCAAGCTGGAAAAGGACGCCCGCTGCCTGGCCGTGGGCGAAACCGGCATGCAGGCGCTGCTGCAGGCCTATCCCAAAACCATCCGGGAACAGAGCCAAACCGAGGAGCTCTGCCGGCTTCTTCTCCCCTTTGCCTGGCTCTACTATGCCACCGGCAAACAGGAATACCGGCAGATGCTCTACACCGTGACCCGGGATTTGGAAAAGATGCGACACCTCTCCGGCGCCTACCTGGAATGGGACGACGACTACTCCGCCGCATGCAGCAAGCAGGAAAACGGCGAATGTTCCCTGCTGGCCCGCAACGGCGACCCGGTGTGTGACCTTTTATACAGCAACAACTGGGTTCCCCTGGGGCTGATGCAGGCCTATTTTGTCACGGAAGATGCCTATTTTTACGATTTGTTCTGCCGGCACGCCGCATTTTTGTCCACAGCCCAGATCCACAGCCAGGACCCCCGGATCGACGGCGCCTGGGCACGGGGCTTTGACGCGGAGCAAATGGAGGTCTGCGGTCTGCCCAACGATGTGGGCTGGGGGCCCTGGGCCGTTGAAAGCGGCTGGACCGTGGCCGAAATTTGTGCCGGCCTGCTGCAGGGAGTTCTCAAAGACAAATTAAAGGAGTTTTACAAATGAAACTGGTTGTTCTTTCCCCCTCCAGCCTGCCGGAGGAACTCTTGGCGGGCCTGGGGCATCTGTGTGAATCCGAAGGTTTTGCCGTGGGCGAAGGCGGCATTGCGGTCACCGCGCGCCGGGCCGGCCGCTTTGCCTTCCGGCTGGAAGAAAACTCGCTGGAGGTGGAATACCGGGTGCCCGCCGAGTTTTTCCGCGCTTTGTCCTATCTGAAACAGCCGTCCCGCCAGCCCCTCGCCTGGAAGCAGCAGCCGGCCTTTGCCGAGGTGGGTGCAATGCTGGACTGTTCCCGCAATGCCGTGCTGACCCCCGACACGGTGAAGCTGATGCTGCGCAAAATGGCCCTGATGGGCATGTCGGTAGCCATGCTGTACACCGAGGACACCTACGAAATCCCTCAGCAGCCCTATTTTGGCTATCTGCGGGGCCGCTACACCCAGCAGCAGCTGCGGGAACTGGACCGGTATGCGGCGGACCTGGGCATCGAGCTCATCCCCTGCATCCAGACCCTGGCGCATCTGGAGCGGGCGCTGCACTGGCCGCAGAATGACCCCGACCTGCGGGACACCGAAGACTGCCTGATGGTGGGGGAGGAAAAGGTATATGCCTACATCGAGCAGATGTTCCAGGCTGTGCGGGCCTGTTTCCACACCCGGCGCATCCACATCGGCATGGACGAGGCCTGGTCTTTGGGGCTGGGAAATTTCCGCTTCAAAAACGGGATCGTCCCCGCCTGGGAATTGATGAACCGGCACCTCTCCCGGGTGGCGGCTCTTGCCCAAAAATACAATTTCGCGCCGATGATCTGGAGCGACATGTACCTGCGCGCCGCTTCGCCCACCGGCGGCTACTACGACGTTCCCGACCAGCTGCCCCAGCCCGTTCTGGACGCCGCTCTGCCGGATGTTCCTCTGGTTTACTGGGACTACTACCACATGGACCGGGCAAGCTACCGCAAGCTGTTTGACGTTCACGAGCAGTTCGGCGCACCGGTTCTGTTTGCCGGCGGCCTGTGGAGCTGGGTGGGGCCCGTGCCCGCGGTGGAAAAAATGCGCAGCGCCAGCCTTCCCGGCCTGGAAGAAGCGCGTGACCACCACATTTCCACCGTGCTGGCCACCGCCTGGGGCGACAACGGCGCCGAATGCCCGCTGCCCGCCATTCTGTACGGTTTGCAGCTGTACGCCGAATTCACCTATACCGGCGACACCAGCCCCTCTGCCCTGGCCAGCCGCTTTGAAAGCTGCGTGGGGGAGCCCTGCGAGGCTTTTTCCCGTCTGGGCGAGTTCGATCTGCCTGCCCTGTTTGCCCCTGTGTCCGACGACCCCGTAAACTTCTCCAAATTTCTGCTTTACCAGGACCCGCTGCTGCCGCTGTTTCAGGCCGACTGCGAGGGTCTTGCCCTTTCGGGCCGGTATGAATCGCTGCAGCGCCTGTACCACGGCTTTACCAGCCAGGAGCCGCGGTTTGAGGCCATGTACCGCTTTTACGAGCAGCTGGCCGGCTTGCTGGCGCTGAAGGTCCAGTGGTTTCTTCAGGCTCCCGCCGCCCGCTGCCAAAGCCCCCAGGCCGCCCAAATGGCCGCCCTGGCCCACGCCTGTGCCCGGCAATGCGAGAGCTGCCGAGCCGCCTGGGGCAGGCTGTGGGAAGCGGTGAACAAACCTTTCGGTTATGAGGTGATCGATCTGCGCATGGCGGGCCTGACCGGGCGATTCCGCACCGCCGAAGTCCAAATGCAGCGCCTGCACCAGGGAGAGATCGACGAGATCGAAACCCTTGCCTGCCCCAAGCTGCGCTGCCTGACCAACGCCGACGGCAAATTCCGGGGCTGCTATTCCTGGGGCGAATGCATCTCCGCCTGCCGCATATAACGCATATAAAAAAGAAAGAGGTATTATAATGGATCTTCCCATCAAAATCGTCATCGGCGGTCTGGGTGTGCGGGGATATGAGGTATACGCCTCCTATGCCAAGCGCAACCCCGACAAAATGCAGGTGACCGCCATCGCCGAACCCAACCCCATCCGCCGCCGGGATGTGCAGCGGGACCTGGGCCTTTCGGACAGCCAGTGCTACGAAACCATGGAATCCCTCCTGCAGCAGCCCCGTCTGGGGGATGTGGCTGTCATCGCCACCCAGGACCGCGACCATGTGCGGCTGGCACTTCCCGCCCTGGAAAAAGGGTATCACCTGCTGCTCGAAAAGCCCATCTCTCCCCTTTTGCAGGAATGTCTGGCACTGCAGCAAGCGGCGCACCGCTGCGGCCGGATCGTCACCGTGGCCCATGTGCTGCGCTACACTCAGATTTTCTCCACTGTGAAACGGCTGCTGGAATCCGGAGAGATCGGCCGGCTCATCCACATGGATCTGATCGAAAATGTGGCCTACTGGCATTTTGCCCACAGCTATGTGCGGGGCAACTGGCGCCGCGAGGAGGATTCCAGCCCCATGATTCTGGCAAAAAGCTGCCACGACCTGGACCTGCTGCGCTGGTTTGCCGGCAGCGCCTGTATATCCCTCTCCTCCAACGGCGGCCTGTCTGTTTTTCGCGCTGAAAGCGCCCCCGAAGGCGCGGACGACCGCTGCACCCGCTGTGCCCTATCCACCCGCTGCCCGTACAGCGCTGTGCGCATCTACATGGAAAATGAAAAGACCGGCATTCTCGGCGGCAATGCCGGCTGGCCCTGCTCGGTGCTGAGCGAAACGCCCACGCCGGACAGCATCCGCGCCGCTCTGGAAAAGGGGCCCTACGGGCGCTGTGTCTACGCCTGTGACAACGATGTGGCCGACCACCAGTGTGTGAACATGCAGTTTGCCAACGGCGTCTGCGCCACCTTCACCGTGACCGCCTTCACCCAGGAATGCTGCCGCACCATGCGCGCCATGGGCTCGCTGGGAGAGCTGGAGATCGACATGCTCCGCAACCGCGTGATGCTGCGCCGCTTTGGGCAGCCCGAGCAGATCATCGAGCTGGACAAGCTCACCGACCGCTTTGCCGGGCACGGCGGCGGCGATGACCGGATGATGGACGCCCTGGCCGCACTTTTCCAGCGGGAAGACCCCGCCTCGCTCACCTCGGTGGACGTTTCCATCGACAGCCATATCATGGCGCTTGCTGCCGAGCGTTCACGGCTGGGGGGCGCCTGCATCGACCTGCTTCAGTTTGCCCGCCGCACCTGATTTTTCCCCGGAGGTATTCCCCATGCCATGTGTTCGTCACCTGCCCCGCTGCACCGATTGCTCCCCCCGCCCCTACGAAGAAGTGCACCGCGCCCTTGCCCGCCGGGCTGCGGAGGAAGGCATAATCCTTTTGAAAAACGAAAACCACACGCTTCCTCTGCCCTCCGGCTGCCGCATTGCCCTCTACGGCACAGGCGCTCTGCACACCCTGAAGGGCGGGACCGGATCGGGAGATGTAAACGCCCGGGAAACCGTTTCCATCCGCGACGGCCTGTACGCCGCCGGCTTTCAGATCGCCAACGAAGCCTGGCTGCAGCACTGTGACACCATCTATCGCCAGGCCCGCAGCAAATGGCGGGACCGCGTCTGGGAACAGCTGGAAACCGGCCAGCAGCCCCACTTTTTTGCCGCGTATGTCAACACGCCCTTTCAGGCTCCCGCCTGTGCGCCTGCCAAAGCGGCCTGCGATGCTGCACTGTATGTATTGAGCCGGTCCTCGGGAGAAGGGGCAGACCGCAAAAACGAGCCCGGCGACTATCTGCTCTCGAAATGGGAAATGCAGGACCTGCGCAGTCTGTGCAGCTTTTATCCCTCTGTCATTCTGGTGCTGAACACCGGCGGCATCGTGGACCTTTCGGTTTTGGACGAGCTGCCCCGGATCCATGCCGTGCTGCTGCTCTCACAGCCCGGCATGGAAGGCGGAAACGCCCTGGCCGACGTGCTGCGCGGCGCCGTGTCCCCCAGCGGGCGGCTCACCGACTGCTGGCCGCTGCGGCTGCAGGACTGCCTCTGTATGCAGCAGCCTTCCCCTGACCCCCGCACCGTTCGGTACCATGAGGGGATTTTTGTGGGATACCGCTACTTTGACACCTTTGACGTACCGGTTCGATTTGGATTTGGAGATGGCCTTTCCTACACGCAGTTTTCCATCCAGGCCGGCTGCCTGCGCCTGGAACGGGGAAACCGGCCCCGGTTTGTGCTGGACTGCACCGTGCAAAACACCGGGGACCGCTGGAGCGCAAAAGAGGTGATGCAGCTCTACGCCACCTGTCCCTGCGCCCTGCAGCCAAAAGAATACCGCCGGCTGGTCGCCTTTGCCAAAACCGGCCTGCTGGCGCCCGGGCAGAAACAGACACTTGCACTGGAATTTTCTCCCGATGCTCTCGCCTCTTTTGATTCGCAGGCGGGCGGCTGGGTACTGGACGCCAAAACCTATGGCCTTTGGCTGGGAAACTCGCTGCAGAGCTGCCGCCTGATTGGCGGCATACAGCTGGAACAGCGGGAGGTACTGGAACAGGTTTCGCTCTGCTGGCCGGACGCACCGCAGGACTGGTTTTCTCCCGGAATGAAGCACTGCCTGGAAAAGCGCCGCTCTCTGGAAAAAGAACTCCTGCAGCAGGGGCTGCCCATCCTGCCGGTCCGCCCGGGCTTGCTGCTCGGCTCCGCCCGCTCTCGTCCGCACCCCGACCCCAACGCCGAAAAAGCCCTTGCAATCGCCTCGCAGCTGGATGATGATTCGCTGGTGCGGCTCTGTGTGGGCCAATGGCACAAAGACGACGAAAGCCAACTGGGGTCCGCCGGGGTGAGCGTGCCCGGGTCTGCCGGCGAAACCCAGGAAATCGGCGGGGACATCCGG
>ENA-OOXT01001182-OOXT01001182.1-human-gut-metagenome-genome-assembly--contig:-NODE-1182-length-17551-cov-2.845508_pt1 | contig 17551 bp, 18 predicted proteins | sample MGYA00241590_ERZ501349 | MGnify/ENA primary metagenome ERZ501349 (study PRJEB25962, sample SAMEA2042838) | human gut metagenome | biome: human gut; feature: human-associated habitat; material: faeces...
ACGTACTCCAATCGAACGGTCACAAAAAAGCGCGAAAAAGACGCCTTTTAGGTAATTAGTGATGAAGAATGTAATCCCTATTTTAAAGAGATTTTCTTTACTTTGTAGCCTAAGCTTTCAAGTTCCTTTTTGTAATTCAAAAAAAATGGTCTATTTCCACTCCCGCAATTTCGCTTATTTCTTTAAAGGAAAGCGTGAGAGATGAAAAATCGGAGCTTACTATATAATTCCATAACGGCTCGTATTTACTCATCGCTTAACCCTTTTTGCATGCTTTGCGCGGTTTTCTCGGCGGAGTGACTTTTTCGAGCGCGGACACCAACACGGCAAAGTTTTCGTCGTCGGGGTCTATTGCAAAATGCTCTTTTGCGCCGTCGTAAGGGTATCCCGTCTCTGCGTCGTTGCCTAAAATCGCCTTTGTTTCAGGCAAAATTTTAATAAAAACCGTATCGTCGCAAACGAGCAGAATCGGCTTTTCGTCGACGTAAACCATATATTCGCCGAACATTTTTTTGCAATCGACTTTCCCGTCCGTCTTGACTTTTTCCAAAACGTATTCGATAAATTCCCTTGAAGTCGCCACTATTTTTCCTCCTTGATTTTTTCTTCACCGCGAAGATACCCTATAACTTCGACTTCGAACTTGTATTCTTCGTTAAACCACTTTTTCATTTTTGTTTTCCTTTAATTTCTAAAAACCCGTCTATAAGTCGATTATCGCAATATTTTTGAGTTTTAGGCGCGAAGTTCGTTTAAAAGTTTCACGCCTAAAAAGGTTGCGGTTATACGATATTCGTGTACAGAATCAGTCAAGCCCCGCTTTTTTTAATTCTTTTGCCAATCTGTTTACGGCTGTTTTCAGGATAAATTCAGTATGTCTGCCGGAGGATATAAAGCAATAAATTTCATGATATACCGCGTAAAAAGCACACTTCAAATCAACGTTCTTTGAGACGGCACATTTTGCTTTATATGTGTCATAGAGATTGAAAAAATCGCCCGTGAGATTCCTTAGTTGAAACAGCTCGAATTCCTTATCAGCCCACTTGCAATCCAACGGGTCGATAATCGCGGTAATATTCAAATCGCTGTCACTCATGATGTTCATTACGTTTAAGTCGCCGTGAATAAGCGAGGCTTGCTCTATAGGCTCGCAAAAAATTCGGTCGAAATTTTCCCGGGCAATCTGCATCGTTCTGATAGTTTTATCGTTGATTTTACCGTCCTTGTTCATTTGAACGGCAGTATCGAGAATATCCTTGGCGAAAGGCTTATAAAAATCAAACCAATTATCATATTCGGGATTAGAAAGAGAGCCGAATTTATCGTTCGTTATGCTGTGCCAATGCGCCAAAGCCTTGACGACGTTATCGGCAAATCGTTGTTTTTTTCGCTTGCTTTTAAACAGTTTTCTGAAATCGGTAAAGCAATCCGTGCCCGACACATACTCCTCAACGATAAAATCCATAGGAATATCGTCGTTCGCGTCGAAGGTAAAATACACGATAGGAACGTGTATCAAAGTGCTTTCTCCAAGGACTTTTAATGCGTTCGCTTCGCCCTTATGCATACCGCCCGTACGGCAAGCCTTGACTATGAGTTTGTGCGGAAAAACAGGGATTTCGACTTTATAAACATAACCAAAAGAACCGCCGCCGACATATTTAACGCTTGACACGTCGCAAGCATAATGCTCGGTTATAACGGTTTTTACAAAATTCTTTGTCTGTTCTTTTGTGTATTTTCTGATTGTTTTTTGTTCCATAAATTTTCCCCGACAAACCCGTTTATAAGGTAATTTTAGCATATTCCGGCAGATAAATCAAGCGTCTTTCCCCGAACTTTACAATAAGTCCGTTGCTAAAAGATTGTCTGAAATCCGTTTCTCGTTGTAGGTTTAATAACTAAAACGCCGCTCGTTTTTGATTTTCAAAAACGTTTAATGCTTTACTTCATTACGGCATTAGTTTTGTCTAAAGCCGTTTGAAAAGCTACTTTTACACTTTTAAAATAAAAACTTTTAAAAACGCGGCGTAAAATCTTGCAAAAGTAATCGATATGTGATAAAATAGCTAAGCAACTGAAGATACGGAGAGTTATCGAAGTGGTCATAACGAGCCGCACTCGAAATGCGGTTGTCCTTTTTGGGCACGTGGGTTCGAATCCCACACACTCCGCTACATGAGGCACCGCAGTTCTGTATAAGAATTGCGGTGTTTTTTTGTGAAAAAACTTGACAACCGGCTTCATATATGGTTTAATAAATCCAGTTGAACAATTTAAACCGTTGAAGTGGAGATAACGATAGTTGTGCACACACAGAGAGTCCGGGATGCTGAGAGCCGGATTGAACGCAGATTACCAAATGGACCACTGAGGGCGCAGTCAAAGGCATATGCTGAGTATTCTGCGACGTATGGACACACGTTACCTGTCGGAGATATGTTGGTATCTCGCTAAGCGCACTTTTTTTATACCTAAGTATAACATAAGTGAAACAAGGTGGCACCGCGATAAGTATATTCGTCCTTGATAATATCAGAAGATATTATCAGGGACTTTTTTTATTACATAAATCCAATAAAAAGGAGGCACACAAAATGGTATATCCATCATACGAAGAGGCCGTACAGATTATAAAGGGCGGAGATTACAAGAGAATACCGTTAAAGATTGAACTTTGTGCGGATATGATTACACCGTTAATGGCAATCAGAAGACTCAAGAAAGTGAGCAGACATGTTTTTCTGCTTGAAAGTGCGGAGGCAGATAAGAAATGGGGAAGGTATACGTTTGTGGGCTTTGATCCGACACTTGAGTTCACATGCCAGAACGGCGTGATGAGAATAAAAAGCGGCATGGAGATAAAGGAAGGAACCATGCATCCGGATGATACCATTCGAAGAATAATTGCAGACAACAGAAGTCCGGTTATTGAAGACATGCCGCCTTTTACCGGAGGACTGGTCGGATATTTTTCATATGATTATATAAAATACAGTGAGACAACACTCAATCTTAATGCTGATGATGAAGAATCGTTTAAAGATGTGGATTTGATGCTTTTTGATAAAATTGTGGTATTTGATAACTACAGACAGAAACTGATTCTGATCGTAAATGTTAAGACGGATGATATTGCAACAGCTTATCATAAAGGAGAACTCGAGCTCCGTACAATGAAGACTCTGCTTACGCAGGGAGAAATGGCGGAGGACAGCCCGCTCAGATTCAAAAGCGGCTACAGGTATCTTTTCGGCAGGGATGAGTATTGCAGCATGGTTGAGAAGGCCAAACATTACATTCACGAAGGAGATATATTCCAGATAGTTCTTTCCAACAGGATAGAAGCTGATATTGAAGGAAGCCTTCTTGATACTTACAGGGCACTTCGAATGACCAATCCTTCACCGTATATGTTTTATTTTTCGAGCGATGATATTGAGATTGCCGGGGCGTCGCCTGAGACACTGGTTAAGCTTGAAAACGGTGTGCTTCATACATTCCCGCTTGCCGGTACAAGACCGAGGGGAAATACCGATGAAGAGGATCTTGCACTGGAAAAAGAACTGCTTGCAGATGAAAAAGAACTTGCCGAGCACAATATGCTTGTGGACCTTGGACGCAATGATATAGGAAGAATCAGCAAAATAGGCTCGGTCGAGGTTGAAAAATATATGAATATCGAAAGATATTCGCATGTAATGCACATCGGTTCAACGGTGCGCGGAATTATCAGAGATGATAAGGATGCACTTGATGCCGTGGATTCAATACTTCCGGCAGGAACTCTTTCGGGAGCGCCAAAGCTAAGGGCGTGTGAACTTATATGCGAACTTGAGAACAACAAGAGGGGAATTTACGGCGGAGCGATAGGATATATTGATTTTACCGGCAATCTTGATACATGCATTGCGATAAGGCTTGCCTTTGCCAAAAACGGTAAAGTATTTGTGAGATCGGGTGCAGGAATTGTGGCCGACAGCATTCCGGAAAATGAATATCAGGAATGCATTAATAAAGCAAAAGCCGTTATGAACGCGCTCGATATGGCACAGGGAGGTCTGGAATAATGATACTTTTGATTGATAATTATGACAGTTTTTCGTACAATCTTTATCAACTGATAGGCAGTATCAGAGACGATATCAAAGTTGTCAGGAACGATGAAGTGGGAATACAGAAAATAGAAGAGATGGCGCCGGAGTATATTTTTCTTTCACCGGGACCGAAGAGACCTGAGGATGCAGGAATCTGCATTGAAACAGCAAAATATTTTGCGGGTAAGATACCGGTTATGGGCGTGTGCCTCGGACATCAGGCTATATGCAAGGCATTCGGAGCCGAGGTTTCATATGCAAAACAGCTTATGCACGGTAAAACATCCGTGGCAACGCTTGATAATGAAAGCCCGATTTTTAAGGGCATGGACCATAAAATTAAAGTCGCAAGATATCATTCACTTGCGGCGGTGCCCGATACGATGCCTGACTGCCTGAAAGTTACGGCGGTTACGGATGACGGCGAAATAATGGCGGTTGAACACAGGGATTATCCGGTATACGGACTGCAGTTTCATCCGGAATCGGTGCTCACGCCGGACGGATATAAGATTATTGATAATTTTCTTAAGATTAAAGTGAAAGGAGCCAGATAAAATGATAAAAGAAGCAATAATTGAACTTACAAATAAGAAGAACCTGACATATGATACTGCAAAGACTGTGATGGACGAAATCATGAGCGGAGAGGCATCTCCGGTGCAGATGAGCGCATATCTTACGGCGCTTGCCATGAAGGGCGAGACAATCGAAGAAATTACCGCGTCGGCAGCAGGAATGAGAGAGCACGGAACCGGACTTAAGCATGATATGGACGTCCTTGAAATCGTCGGAACCGGCGGGGATAAATCAAATTCATTTAACATCTCAACAACATCAGCCATGGTCATTGCGGCAGGGGGCGTACCGGTTGCCAAACACGGTAACCGCGCAGCATCCAGCAAAAGCGGTGCTGCAGATGTGCTTGAAGCACTCGGAGTTAAGATTGATATTGAACCGGAACAGAGTCTTAAGGTGCTTACAGAGACGGGTATATGTTTCCTCTTTGCACAGAAATATCATTCGGCAATGAAATATGTAGGCCCGGTAAGAAAAGAACTCGGAATCAGAACAGTGTTCAACATTCTCGGACCGCTTACCAATCCGGCGGCAGCCAATATGCAGGTTATGGGAGTGTATGATGAAGCACTTGTTGAACCTCTTGCGAGAGTTCTGGCAAACCTCGGTGTAAAAAGAGCGATGGTTGTCTACGGAACCGACGGACTTGATGAGATTTCTGCCAGCGCGCCGACTAAAGTATGCGAGGTAAAAGACGAAGAATTTACATCATACACGATAACACCTGAACAGTTTGGATTTGAATCGTGTGACAAATCAGAACTTGTCGGAGGAACACCTGAAGAAAATGCGGCCATAACAAGAGAAATTCTGGATGGTGCCACAGGCGCGAAACGTAATGCGGTTATGCTTAATGCCGGAGCCGGACTTTATATCGGAGGTGCCGCCGATTCGCTCGAAGCCGGAATCAAGCTTGCAGGCGAACTTATCGATAGTGGTGCGGCCAAAGCAAAATTAGATGATTTTGTCAGATATTCAAACGAGGTATAAGACATGATACTTGATGAAATAGCTGCCAAAACAAGGGAACGGGTTGCATTAAATGCATCGGCGCATCCGGTGGAAGAGTTGAAACAGAGAGCGTATTCAATGGAATGCAACACCGGATTTCCTTTTGAAAAGGCACTGAAAAAAGACGGAATGAGTTTCATCTGCGAGGTCAAGAAAGCATCCCCGTCCAAGGGCATAATTGCGGAGGATTTTCCGTATATACAGATTGCCGGAGAATATGAAAAAGCCGGAGCGGCCGCAATATCGTGTCTTACCGAACCGTACTATTTCAAGGGCAGCGACGATTATCTTAAGGAAATTGCGGCACATGTGCAGATTCCGGTGTTGAGAAAGGATTTTACCGTTGATGAGTACATGATATATGAAGCAAAGGTGTTTGGTGCATCGGCTGTTTTGTTAATCTGTGCAATACTTACGGATGAGGAACTTGCAAGATTTCATAAAATCGCTGATTCGCTTGGATTATCGGCACTCGTTGAAGCACACACCGAGGAAGAAGTAAGGCGGGCAATAGCATCCGGTGCGAGAATAATAGGTGTGAACAACCGTGACCTTAAAACTTTTAAGGTTGATATAAACACGAGCACAAGACTCAGAAAACTCGTTCCTGATGATATTGTATATGTGTCGGAAAGCGGAATCCGAAACGCGGAAGATATCGCGGCTCTGTATAAGAATAATACGGATGCGGTTCTTATAGGCGAAACACTGATGCGTGCTCCGGACAAGAAAAAAGCTCTCGATGAGCTGAGGGGCAGGGTGGTGTGACATGGCAAGAATCAAAATATGCGGTCTTATGCGTATGGAAGATGTGGAGGCGGTTAACCTTTACAGGCCGGATTATGTCGGATTTATATTTGCACCGAGCCGGCGACGCATAACGGCCGGGATGGCAGAAAATATGGCACGCAGACTTGATGACGGAATACAAAGGGTTGGTGTATTTGTTGATGAAAATCGTGAAAAGATTGCCAAAATAACGGAATCAGGTATAATTAACGTAGTGCAGCTTCATGGACATGAAAGCGATGATGACGTTACATGGCTTGCCAAAAGGACGGGAGTACCGATAATTAAATCGGTATCGGTAAGAACGTCAGACGATATAGACCGTTACAGACATAATCCTGCAGATTACCTGCTTTGGGATAACGGCGCAGGAGGAAGCGGAGAGCAATTTGACTGGACGCACGTCCACGATGTAGGAAGGGATTTTTTTATTGCCGGTGGAATTGATATTTCCAATATTGAAGAAGCACTTAAATTTAATCCGTATTGTGTGGATGTTTCAAGCGGCGTTGAGACAGACGGTTACAAAGACCCGGATAAAATTCATAAAATAATAGATATAGTTAGGAGAAAATGATATGTCAAAAGGAAGATTCGGCGTTCATGGCGGGCAGTACATACCGGAAACACTTATGAACGCAATCATTGAGCTTGAGAAAGCTTACAACCATTATAAAGATGACCCGGAATTTAACAGGGAACTTACGGACCTGCTGAACAATTATGCGGGCAGACCGTCAAGGCTTTATTATGCTTCGCATATGACGGAGAAACTGGGCGGTGCAAAGATTTATCTTAAGCGAGAAGATCTTAATCATACCGGCGCGCATAAGATAAATAATGTTATCGGACAGATCCTTCTTGCCCAGAAAATGGGTAAGACAAGAGTCATAGCTGAAACAGGTGCGGGACAGCATGGAGTCGCAACAGCTACCGTGGCAGCACTTATGGGTATGGAATGTGAGATTTATATGGGTGAGGAGGATATGAAACGTCAGGCACTCAATGTATACAGAATGAGACTGCTCGGTGCCAAAGTGCATGCCGTAACCTCCGGAACAGCCACACTTAAGGATGCGGTTTCAGAAGCCATGCGTGAGTGGACTAACCGTATTGACGATACACATTATGTTCTCGGATCCGTAATGGGTCCGCATCCGTTCCCGACTATCGTAAGAGATTTTCAGGCAGTAATCTCCAAAGAGATTAAAGAACAGATCCTTGAGGCGGAGGGCAGACTTCCGGATGCGGTAATTGCATGCGTGGGCGGCGGCTCGAACGCGATAGGAGCATTTTACAATTTTATAGAAGACAAAGATGTCAGGCTTATAGGATGTGAGGCTGCCGGAAGAGGAATAGATACTGCAGACACGGCAGCTACCATCTCAACCGGAAAACTTGGAATTTTCCATGGAATGAAATCATATTTCTGCCAGGATGAGTATGGACAGATTGCACCGGTTTATTCGATTTCAGCGGGACTTGACTATCCGGGAGTCGGACCGGAACACGCATATCTGTATGATACGGGCCGTGCGGAATATGTTGCGATAACAGATGACGAGGCGGTTGATGCTTTTGAATTCTTGTCAAGAACAGAGGGCATAATCCCTGCAATAGAAAGTGCACACGCCATTGCATATGCCATGAAGCTTGCTCCTGCAATGGACAAAGACAAAATAATCGTAGTAAACGTATCGGGACGCGGAGATAAAGACTGCGCTGCGATTGCACGTTACAGAGGGGAGGATATCCATGAATAACAGAATTAAAGAAGCCTTTGCACACGGCAAAGCATTCATACCTTTTATCACATGCGGAGACCCGTCGTTAGAGGTTACCGAACAGATTATAATTGAAATGGAAAAAGCAGGTGCAAATCTTATTGAACTTGGAATTCCTTTTTCCGACCCGACGGCGGAAGGCCCGGTTATTCAGGCAGCCAATATCCGTGCGCTTTCGGGTGGAGTGACAACCGACAAGGTATTTGAGATGGTTAAGAGAGTACGCAGGGTTGTCAAGGTACCGTTAGTATTCATGACATATGCCAACGTTGTTTTTTCGTACGGAATAGAAAGATTTGCTGCGAATGCAGCTGAAGCGGGAATGGACGGAATAATTCTTCCGGATGTCCCATATGAGGAAAAAGAAGAATTTGCTCCGGCTTTCAGAAAACACGGCATGGATATGATATCGCTTATCGCACCGACATCGCATGAACGTATTGCGATGATTGCCTCAGATGCGGAAGGTTTCGTTTATTGCGTGTCATCACTTGGAGTTACCGGTGTGCGTAACGAAATTACGACCGATATAAGCGAAATGACTTCACTTGTAAAAGCCCGTAAAGATATTCCGTGCGCTGTGGGATTCGGTATATCAACACCTGAACAGGCGGCACATATGGCGCAGAATGCCGACGGCGTAATTGTAGGCTCTGCAATAGTAAAAATCTGCGGCACATATGGCAATGACAGCCCTGCCCATGTTGCTGAGTATGTTAAGAAAATGAAAGACGCATTGAAATAATCGCATATTGTCAGAAGACCGCATTTTTTGTTGAATTAATGCGGTCTTTATGTTATAATTTTTCTACTAATTGAAAATTTTTCCGCATGTGGCGGAATACAAGGAGTGTGTACATTATGTTCAGTCAGTTATTGGGAAAGTACCTTGTAGACAAGAAGGTGCTTACAGATGTGCAGCTTCGCGAGGTTCTCAGCGAGCAGGCACAGGCAAGGGTTAAATTAGGCACCATTGCGGTTGCAGAGAAGCTTCTTACAGAGAAGCAGGCAGAGGAGATTAATCATCTTCAGACACAGATGGATAAGAGATTCGGAGATATCGCCATTGAACAGGGATATCTTACGGGAGCCCAGCTTAAGGAACTCCTCGATAAGCAGGGGAATGCAGCAATGAAATTCATACAGATTCTCACAGAGAAGAAGTATGTTGACATATCGGAACTTGATAAATATCTTACAGCCTTTGGAGCGGAGATGGGTTTCACTGCAGAAGAGATGAAGGCGCTTAAGAATGATGATATTGAAGCTTCGGTCAAATATTTTGTTCCGGATGATGCACCGGAGTATGTGGCCGGAATTGCAGGACTTGCACTTCGTAATATAGTTCGTTTTGTTACAAGCGATTTCTATATGGATAAGGCATATAAGGCAGATGGTTTTGATTATTCATATATTATGGGACAGCATACAGTCGGAGATCATAAAATATATCTCGGATTTGCGGCAGATAAGGATACATCGGGAATACTTGAACTTGCTAAGGGATTTGCCGATGATGATTTTGTTAAGCTTGATGATGCGGCCATGGATGCGGTATGTGAGTTTGCCAATATGAACGACGGTCTTTTTGCTTCTGAGCTCAGTGACAAAGGCATTGAGATAGATATGGAACCGCCTGTTGTATATGTTGACGGACATGCGAAGGGTACATTTTACATAATGCCTGTATATGTTGCCGGAAAGCATTTTAATATGTGCATTGCAATTGATTCCGATGTTGATCTCGGCGATAATGAATACCATGTCATGACCGGTAAGACCCAGTCCGATGTTGATATGTCTTCGGCTAAGGCTGGCGTGCTTATCGTTGATGATTCCATGCTTATCCGCAGAATGCTCCGCGCACTTCTTGAGGATAACGGATATGCCGTTGTCGGTGAAGCAGCAGACGGAGAAGAGGCTGTTGAAGAATATAAGAGGCTTAAGCCTGACATAGTAACTCTTGATATTACAATGCCACGTCTTGACGGTGTCGGGGCTCTTGCGCAGATTATGGAATATGATAATGATGCCAAGGCACTTATGATTACCGCAGCCGGACAGAAACAGAAGGTTGTGGAAGCTCTTAAGCTTGGCGCCAAAGCTTTTATTATGAAGCCGTTTGATAAAGAAGATGTATTAAAGAATTTTGATAAACTGCAATAATTAATATTACGGCAGTATTTGTTCAGATATTATTTAGGAGGATGACACGATGTATATTACATGTTTGGATCTCGAAGGAGTTCTTGTACCGGAAATCTGGATTGCGTTTGCAAAGGAAAGCGGCATTCCTGAACTGAAGAGGACGACAAGAGATGAACCGGATTATGATAAGCTTATGAAATGGAGACTCGGAATACTTAAGGAGCATGGACTCGGACTTAAGGAAATACAGGATACGATCGCTAAAATCGATCCGATGCCGGGTGCAAGGGAATTTCTGGATGAACTTCGTTCAATAGGCCAGGTAATTATTATAAGCGATACATTTACACAGTTTGCAAGTCCTCTTATGAAGAAACTCGGATGGCCGACTATTTTCTGTAATTCACTTGAGGTTGCACCTGACGGAGAGATTACCGGATTTAAGATGCGTTGCGAACAGTCTAAGCTGACAACGGTTAAGGCACTTCAGTCAATCGGATATGATACAATTGCAAGCGGCGACAGCCATAACGATCTCGGCATGATAAGAGCCAGCAAAGCAGGATTCTTATTTAAGAGTACGGATCAGATCAAGGCAGATAACCCGGATCTTCCTGCATACGAGACTTATGATGAACTTCTTGCAGCCATTAAGAAAGCAATGGTATAATTGCATAGAACAGATATAATTACCCCCGCGGAATTAATGCCCGCGGGGGTTTGTTAATGTCAGCGGAATATCGTAAGGCACCGCAGGCTGTATTTTTAAGTATTCCTGTCATGTGAACTTTATAATTTAAATTCTATCTTTACGGACACGACAAATAATGATAAGATAATTATAATAATGCGCTAAGTGTAAAGAGGTGTCATATGAGTACATCAAAGGGCAGAAAGAAATACCGTATACGCAAGGGCAGGGTTGCAATGGCTGCCGGAGTGCTTTTTTTGATAATAGGGCTTATTGTTTTTGTTTGTATCAGAGCCGGTAAGAAACATCATAATAATAGTGATACGCAGGAAACTGTTGATTATAATGCAGTAGTACCGAAGGGACAGTTTGTAAAAGTTGAACTTGAGGACTGTAATATGTATATTGGAAGTGAACTTGACCTTAAATGTACTTCCGAGCCGGAGGAATATGCATCGAAAGTTATCTGGACATCATCGGATGAAGATGTTGTCACCGTTGACGGCAAGGGACATATTAAGGTCGTCGGAACCGGCGCGGCAGCTATAACGGCGACATATGATGTACTGGCTGACTCGGTTGTTGTCAGGGGTGTTAACCGTGATAATGAAGGAATCTCGGACGATCTTCCGGTATATGATGTCAAGGACAATAAAGTGATAGTCGTGAGGGAAGCGCAGACGGACGATGATGATGCAGACAAGGAACCGGCAACATCCGGGAATGACAGTAATCCGGATGTGACAGAACCGACATCCGATAACAGTGCAGGGAAGGATGGCAACGGCGGGACATCTGATAATATTAAGCCGTCACAGGATAAGACAGACAGAGATAATATTAAGGAATCGGAAGCTGCCAAGACTTACACCGCGATAAGTGAAGCTGTAAAGAATTCCGGATTCCAGACATATCTTGATAATACATACATATATCGTGAGGACGGTAATTACCTCGGAGAGGTGATTGTCCAGGAGAATATGACACAGATATATGTCATGACCAGAACAACCGCAATGGATAATGCTTTTAAGCAGGTTGTCAGATCAGTAATTCCGGATTCATATGAAGATGTTTTTGCCAGATTCATCAGTGCATCCAAAGATGAAACATTCAGTGCCGATGGCATGAAGGTGCGGGTAGTGGCACCGGTTAACGGCGGACACATGCAGCTTATAATATATTATTAATTAACGGAGGAACGTAATGATTAACAAGCGTAAGGTCAGACTTATGACCAGAACCGCCATGTATGAGAAACATGAGTGTTCCAATGATATTAACAAGGCCAAATACTATAAATCAGATTATGTCGGACTTCATATGTGGACCACCGCGATAGCGGTTACGATTGCATATATTATAATTATCATGCTGGTTATGTCGTGCAATTTTGAATTTATAATAAATAATCTTACCAATATGAATTATACAGTTCTGACGGTTATGCTGATAATGATTTATGCGGCAATGATGACTGTTTTTATGATAATAGCGTATTTCATATATTCGTACAGGTATGTGGAGTCGGAGAATGGTATCCGTATTTACCGGAACAGGCTTCATAAAATATATCTTATGAATAAAGCGGAAAGAAACCGCAAGGGAGGAATTAACTGATGCTCACGGGACTTCTTGAATTTAAAGAGAAACTTAAAGCCTTTTATGCAAAAGGCGGAATATATATCAGATATGTGTGTAACTTTGTACTTGCTTTTCTGTCAATGTTTGCGATGTCGCGTAAAATAGGCGGCAATGGAATAATATCCAATCCGTTGATATGTATTGCATTGTCGATAGTATGTGCATTTCTGCCGGTCAATATTACCGTGGTTATTGTGACGATTTACATGATAATTAATCTGTTTACATTGTCACTGGAGCTTGCCATGATAGCACTTGGAGTGATGATTGTTATTTATCTTCTGTATTTCAGGTTTGCGCCTAAGACAGGTTTCATTATGATATTGACACCGATTCTGTTTTTCCTGAAGCTGCCTTATGTTGTGCCGGTTGTTGCAGCACTCACGGTTGGAATGACGGGAATTGTTCCGGCTGTTTCAGGCGTGTTTATATATTATATAATAACTTTTGCCGCGAATTATTCAACAGCAATATCTACGCTTGATGTTAATAATGCATTGCAAAATATAAATTTTATTTTTAATAATATACTGACTAATAAAGAGCTTGTGACAATCGTGGTATCATTTGCCGTGGTTATTACGATGATATATTTTATAAAGAGATTGTCGGTGAACTATTCGGCGATAATAGCGGTCATTGCCGGATGCGTTACGGACGCGCTTATACAGATAATTGCATTTGCGGTTCTTTCCGTTAATTTCAGCATAATAGGAATGACTGCCGGACATATTGCAGCCATAATCGTCGGATTGGTAATTAACTTCTTTATTATGAGTGTCGATTACACTGCAACGGAATATGTTCAGTTTGAGGATGACGATTATTATTATTATGTCAAAGCGGTTCCGAAAATGTCGGTTGCCAGAAAGAATGTCACAATCAAGAAATTTAATTCAAGCAAGGATAACCGTGGTGCAATACACACCGAAAGTTATGAAATAGACGAAGACGATGAATAGAACAGCCGGATAATGTGAGGAAAGGCGAGTGTTATGCAGTCAATAAAGAATTTTTTTGATGAATATCTTTCTAATTTTTATATACCGAAATCTCTGCATGTATCTAATGTGTTTGAGATAATTATACTTGCGGTGCTTATCTATGAATTTATAGCATGGGTTAAGACCACAAGGGCATTTACCCTGCTTAAGGGTATTATTGTACTGCTTATTTTCTGGCTGCTGGCTTATATATTCAATTTTACGACGATTTTGTGGCTGGGCGGTAAAATAATCAACTTCGCAATAATAGCATTGGTTGTCATATTTCAGCCGGAACTCAGAAAAGCACTTGAACAGCTGGGACAGAAGAGATTTTTCTCCAAGATACTTCCGTTTGCCGAGAAAAAAGACAAGGGTGAACGATTCAGTGACAAGACTGTAAATGAACTTGTCAAGACATGTTTTGAACTTTCAAAGACCAAGACAGGAGCACTTATTGTTGTTGAACAGGAAATACTTCTGACTGAATATGAGAAGACGGGTATTCCTATTGATGCGCTTATTTCAAGCCAGCTTCTGATCAATATTTTTGAACATAATACACCGCTTCATGACGGAGCGGTAATTATCCGTGGTGACCGTATCGTGGCGGCGACATGTTATCTGCCGCTTTCCGACAATATGTCCATAAGTAAGGAACTCGGAACGAGACACAGGGCCGCACTTGGTATTTCTGAAGTGACCGACACAATGACACTTGTCGTGTCGGAAGAAACTGGTGCCGTGTCAATTGCCATAGCGGGAGAGCTTTTCAGGAATATCGATGCGGATTACCTTAAGAGTAAACTTACATTCCTTCAGAAGAAGACAATTGATGTGACGAGGTATAAACTCTGGAGAAAAGGGGGAAGTAAGAAATGAAGAGCTTTAAAGAAATCAAAATAAAAGAACTTATTCTCCATAATTTCGGATTGAAAATACTTGCTATCATAATTGCAATCGTGAGCTGGATTGTGATTGTCAATGTTGATAATCCGTCGCAGCGTAAAACAATATCTGGCATAACGGTTAATATGATTAACGGAGATGCGCTCACAAGCAAGGGATATATATACCAGATTGAGTCGGGGGCAAGTATTTCCATAGTTGTTAAGGCACCGCAGACGATAGTTGATGAACTTAGATCAACGGATTTTTATGCATATGCGGATCTTAGCGAACGTACACCGGATGCTGACAGGGCACAGATCTATGTAAGATGCACCAAAGAAGGCATGGAGAATACAGTGGATATAGTAAGCCTGAGAACAGAATATGTACAGCTTGCAATAGATAATAAAATAGATAAAGAAGTTCCGCTTGAACTGAATATAACAGGCAGTCCTGCAGACGGTTATGTTATCGGAGACTATAGCATATCACCGACGACTATTAAAGTTACCGGCGCTGAGAGTACGGTAAGCCGTATATCCACAGCAAAGCTTAATTACAGTGTATCAAGCATGACGGCGACAATCAATGATTCTGTTGTGCCGGTATTCTATGATGAGAACGGAGTGGAGATAAGTTCGGATAAGCTGGAATTAAGCCGAAACAGTGCCTCAATCCAGATAGAAATACTTCCTACGAAAGTTGTTGATATTAATTATGCACTTTCCGGAGAGGTTGCTGAAGGGTATCATATAGCTGATGAGAAAGCCAACATGAAAAATGTAAAACTTGCAGCATCAAAGGACGTTCTTGATAAGATAACATCGATTGATATCCCTGCCGGTATTATAGATATAGATAATGCAGATGATGACAGACATTTCGATATAGCACTTAAGACTTATCTGCCAAACGGATGCAAGATAGCATCATCCGAAAGTAATCTTAAGGTGGATGTGACTATAGAGAAAATATCAGAGAGAACAATACAGATTCCTATGTCGCAGGTTACGATCAGCGGAACCGAGTCTGATTACAGATACCAGCTGGTTGCCGATAATGGTTCGGGTTATCTTAATGTAATTGTCAACGGCAGTGAGAGTGATATAGGAACACTTACGGCAGATGACCTTGGTGCACGTATAGATATGAGCGGCAAGGGAGAAGGCAGTTATACAGTCAGGGTTAATCTTAACCAGAGCGATGATTACAGTATATCGGGGTCATATTATGTTAAGGTTATTGTTACTGACATGACACTCCCGGATAATCCGACGCAGCCTGAGGAAACGACAGGAGCAGAGACAGAAACTGATACGGCTGAATAATATATAATAATAAAATGGAGAATGATTATGGCCAGAATATTTGGAACAGACGGAGTAAGGGGCGTTGCCAATAAAGAGCTCACAGTTGAGCTGGCGATGAACCTCGGCAAAGCAGGAGCATATGTGCTCACTAAGGAAAAAGCACATAAGCCGACAATATTAGTCGGCGGAGATACAAGAATATCAGGAGAAATGCTTGCTAATGCGCTTATGGCGGGAATTTGTTCTGTCGGTGCAGATGCCGTTTATGTAGGAGTCGTTCCTACGCCGGCAATAGCATATCTGACAAGGCATTACGGATACGACGCAGGCGTTGTGATTTCTGCATCACATAATCCGTCTGAATATAACGGAATCAAGTTTTTTAATGGTGACGGATACAAGCTTTCCGATCTTCTCGAGGATGAGATTGAAGAAGTGATGAGAATGAATTCAGCGGAACTGCCGATGCCGGTTGGCGGAGAGGTTGGACATATTACATACAGATATGATGCAAAAGACGATTATGTCAGATTTGCATGTTCATTGATAGATCTGGATTTATCAGGTCTTAAAATTGTTGTTGATACGGCAGAAGGTGCATCATATTATACGGCATCCAAGACACTTGAGAGCCTTGGAGCTAAGCCGGTAGTAATACACAATCATCCGGACGGTGTCAACATTAACCGTGCATGCGGATCGACACATATGGAAGAACTTAAGAAACGTGTGGTTGAAGAGGGCGCCGATCTGGGAATTGCTTTCGATGGAGATGCGGACAGAATGCTTGCGGTGGATGAGAACGGTAATATGGTTGACGGAGACCAGATAATGGCGATATGCGGATTATATATGCGCAATCAGGGCAGACTTAAGAAAGATACTGTTGTAGCTACCGTTATGAGTAACCTCGGATTCTTCAGAATGGGTGAAAAAGAGGGCATCAATATAGTCAGGACCAAAGTCGGAGACAGATATGTCCTTGAATATATGCTGGCTAACGGATGTAATCTCGGAGGCGAGCAGTCGGGACATGTGATTTTCCTTGATGAGAATACTACAGGTGACGGGCTTATAAGTGCTCTTCATCTTCTTGAAGTTATTGTTAAATCAGGTAAGAAACTTTCGGAGCTTGCATCTGTAATGCGCGTGCTTCCGCAGGCTCTTGTAAATGCCAGAGTTTCCAATATCAAGAAAGAATACTATATGGATAATAAGGTAGTTGCAGATGCTGTCGCAGAACTCGAGGCCAGATTTGCAGGCGCAGGAAGGGTTCTTATAAGGCCTTCGGGAACGGAGCCTCTTGTGCGTGTAATGATAGAGGGTGATGACCAGAAATTCATCGAAGAAGAAGCAAAGAAACTTGCTGAAATTATTGAGAAGAATATAGGAGAATAATCACAGGTGAAAGTCGATGCGGTAATTCCGGCATATAAGCCGGGGCACGATCTGAGGAAACTGGTAGAGAAACTTCTTGATCAGACCGTAAGATTGGGACGAATTATAATAATTAATACTGACAGAGAGTACTTTGATGAGAAAGAATATCTTATCGCACCTGCGGTTGAGGTTGTCCATATTACAAGACATGAATTTGACCATGCCGGAAACAAGCCATTTG
>ENA-OOXT01001186-OOXT01001186.1-human-gut-metagenome-genome-assembly--contig:-NODE-1186-length-17525-cov-2.008071_pt1 | contig 17525 bp, 11 predicted proteins | sample MGYA00241590_ERZ501349 | MGnify/ENA primary metagenome ERZ501349 (study PRJEB25962, sample SAMEA2042838) | human gut metagenome | biome: human gut; feature: human-associated habitat; material: faeces...
ATGAAGGATAATAAGAAGGATAAAAAGTAAGAAAATCAGATGAATAAACGATTAATGGATAATAGAAAAAGAAAGAAGGACAATAATTATGTATCTATTATATGCAGATGAAAGTGGAAGTACAGGAATTGACTATGATAACCCTCAACAAAAAGTTTTTACTTTGGCCGGAATTGCTATACCAGATGGTGATTGGTACAACTTAAATAGAGAAATTCAAAGAAGAAAGGCTGAAATATCAATAGAATTAATAAATTATGAAATTCATACTAATGACATATTTCAATCTTCAAAGAATCCAAAAAAAGGTTATGACTTTAGAAAAAATACTGTAGAATATAATTTATATATTTTAGAACAATTGGTAGACCTTATCGTTGATTTTAATATACCTATATTCTCTGTTGTAATACACAAACCTAATTTTAAAAAATTTATTAATAGAACACATGGAAATTCCATTAAGATTGATCCTTACTTATATGCTTTCTCTTTCTTATCTATTGATTACAATAATTTTCTTATAAACAAAAATACTAATGGAATGATACTTTTAGATGAAAATAATAATATTATTTTAGGAAATTCTGATTTAAATAATAATACAGGAACTAGATTGACAGTATTAGGTTCAGAAGCTTTGCTTTCTAATACCACAGGGAGTAACAACACTGCAGTCGGTGTAGAAGCATTAAAAAGTAATTCAACAGGTGCAGAAAATACTGCTATTGGTGAAGCTAGTTTGATGAGTAATACAAGTGGAAATGGTAACAATGTTTTAGGAACTTCAGCATTACGCAATAATACCACAGGAAGTAATAATACGGCTGTTGGTCAAGATACTTTATATAATAGTAATGCAAGTTATAATACTGCAATAGGTTGGTATGCATTAAATGCTGATACTTCAGGTGCTTATAATAATGCTTTAGGTGCTAAATCTTTGTATAATTTAAAAACAGGTGAACATAATGTTGCCGTCGGCTATGAATCTTTATATTATAGTAATGGCGGAGGATCTTTTAATACAGCTGTTGGGAATTATTCACAACTAAATGATACTTCAGGAAGTTATAATACAGCTTTAGGTTATGATTCTTTACGTAACAATAACGGTGGTAATTATAATACAGCTCTAGGTTATCGTAGTAATTATGATGAGAGTAATACTAACCATAATGTAACAGGTTCAATAGCAGTTGGTGCAGGAGCTATTGCATTTTCGGATTATGCAACAGTAATCGGTTATGATGCAGGCTCAGGCAATACTAATACAGTAACAATAGGTGTTAATTCAAATACATCAGCAACTAAAGCAGTAGCAATTGGTAATAGTTCTGCTGCATCTGGAGAATCTTCTGTTGCTCTTGGTGATAGTTCTATAGCTAAAGGGTCTAATGCAATAGCTATTGGTAAAAGTGCAAGTGTTGCAGTAAAATCTGGATATGCTGCTTTTTCAGATGGTATAGCTATTGGAAAAAATGCAAAAATAGAAGGTACTTCTTGTGGATGGGGGACTTGTACTTACAAGGCAGGTATTGCTATTGGTCAAGATGCTTATACAATGTCTTCAGATGGTATTGTAGTTGGAAATTCTGCAACATCTGAATGTAATTCAGTCGCAATTGGTTATAGTGCAGATGCATTAAGACATGCTGTAGCTATTGGGCATGAGGCACGTGCAAATGATAAGTCTGTAGCAATCGGTTATCAAGCTTGTAAAGATGTTACAGGTGATTATGTTGTTTGTATAGGAGCGGGATCTGGACCATCATATGATGTTGATAAATCTCAAGATCATATGGTATATCTTGGAAGTTCATCTGATACAGTATATATTCCTGGTAATTTGATTGTTGGTAAATCAACTTTACTTGGATCTAGAGCTGTTAATGATGGTCATACTTATCCAGTTTTCTTAAAAGCTCATAACAAAGATCAATGGAGTGATTGGGTTTATCTAGGAACTGACGACTATAAAGGTGGCGATGATAACTTTTATCGTACTAACCCAATAACAGTTGGTCCGTTTACTTTAGGACCATTTGATAGATTCTCAGATAGACGTTTAAAATTCGTTGGTAAAGAATTTTCTTCAGGTTTAGATAAAATTAAAGAGTTAAAAGTATACAACTATACTTTCAAAAAAGACACAACAAAAACACCTCATGTAGGTGTAATCGCTCAAGATTTACAAAAAGTTTTTCCATCAGCAGTAAAAAAAGGAACTGACGGCTTCTTAACAATTCGTATGGAAGAAATGTTCTATGCAATGATTAATGCGATAAAAGAATTGGATTTGAAATATCAAGCTCAAGAAAAACGTATTAACGAATTAGAAAAACGTATTGAAAAATTAGAAGCTAAAATAAAATAATTTAAGATTCATATTTAAAAAGCGAGAAATATTTATTTCTCGCTTTTTTTTGATTAATAGTTAATTTTTCTTAAAATTATCCTCTTCTATATTTGAATATTTTATATTCCTGGAGTAAAATTAATTTATGGTAGTTGAGGAACAATTATATTCTGACATCCCCCCTACAAAGCTTAGGAACAAGGAGGAGAAATTTAAACCGGCTAAAACAAATAAATTTTGGCTATGGGTTGCAAGCATGTTTTTCTTTAACATGTTGCAAAATCGTTTTTATGCTTTTAGATATAGGGGAGAAGAAAATTATTTTAATGGTGATACCAATATTCCAACAATACTTTTTGCTCCTCATTGCAATTGGTGGGATGGTATTGTTTTTTATAATATTACACATAGAATTTTTCATAAAGAAATTCGCTTAATGGTAGAAGAATTGAATAGGTTCCCATTATTAAGGAGAGGTGGAGCATACTCTGTTAATAAAAAATCTCCCCAATCAGCAATGAAGGCTTTACAATATTCGGTTGATGTTGTAGGTGATATTCGTAATATGTTATGTATTTTCCCTCAAGGGATAATACGTCCTCCTCATTATAGACCAATTGAATTCCAAACTGGTCTTGCATATATCGCACAAAATGCTGTGAAAAGATATGGTAGAGTTAATTTGATACCTTTAGCCGTAGATTATTGCTTCTTTAGAGATAATAGACCTGAAGTTGTTGTTGAATTTGGTAAAAGAATAGAATTAACAAATGATATGCAACTAAATAGAAAAGATTTGACCCATACTTTAGAGAAGGCATTAGAAGAAGTTTGTGATAATCAATTTAAAGAAATTTCACAAGGTGATGTAACTAAGTATAAGATATTATTTAAACAGCATTTAAAATGGTATCGAAGAATAGAACAAAGATTAAAAAGCATTGATTTACCTCCAGTATCAGGAGTTTAAAATAATATAAAAAAATCCGATTTATTAAAATCGGATTTTTTAAGCATTATACCGTTTAAATGATTTTTCAATATTTTTCGATATCGTGTTTTTAACGGTATCATATTCAGTTGATAGAGAAGAAATTTCAGTATCAAGGTTTTTCATTTTTAAATCAAGAGTTTCTTCTTTTGCATTTAATTTTGCTTTTTCTGTAGTATATTTTGCTTCAGCTTGAGCAATTGCAGTGTCATCAGAAATTCCTTTAATATATGAATCTGTTGCATAATTTGCTTGATAGTAATAACCATCATCTTTCATTTTTGAAATATACAACATTCCACTTTGCAACATTTCTTTTAGATATTCATTGTCATCAATATTATTATTTTCTGTCCATCCGTTTGAACATATTTGATTAAATAATGCATCATAGAATGTTGCTTGTCCCAAATCGTCACTAGATACTTCAGAACCTGTTTTGATTGTATATTCAAATAAGTAATCGTATGTTGCTAGTCTATTTTCTTCTAGGCTTCCAGCTGTTACGTAATATTTTTCTTTACCATCTGGTCCTTTATTGGATACACCATCCATATATTTAACAAAGTATGTTAAGAATGCTTTTGCAATATTATTTAAGTTAATACCTCCAGTACAGTGGTCGTTACCATCATCATCGCTTCCTTTATTTGATGCTGCATAGACAAAACCTACATAATTTTTGCCATTGATAACAACATTTGGATCGTAATTTTCTACGCCACTGCTAATTTTGGTACCTACTGGGTCAAGGAATCCATTAACGTTTGCATTTCCCCATTCAGTACTTTCATCCCAATCAGAATTACCTCCAGCATTTAACCATTCGTTATGCCAATTTTGATATTCTTCTGTATCAGGACCATTGATAAGTTTTTTTGTTTCTTCTCTTGCATATTCAAGAGCTTTAGCAGTATAACCATCTCCAAGATCAAGTACGGCAGAAAATTCGTCATATAACCAATCAACAAAACCGCCTGATCCTGTTAAGTATTCTTGCATCATCGCAGTTGCTGTTACAGGGCTTTGTTCGCTTCGTACAGAACCATAGTAATCCAGGTTATATTGATTTTCTCCAGATAATAAATCTGCAACAGTAAAGCTTGCAGATTCAGTGTCTGTTGCAGTACCAGTTGAATCTACTACTTTTGTTCTGATGATACAATTGTTCATATCATCTTTAGCACCTTGAATTTGTTGAGAGGATACTAATTTTGTTGTTGTAAATTCTGTTCCATTTTCGTCTAAAGATTGAATAAGTGTATCTATGTTACCGGTTTTAGTTGTAACAGCTGTAGTGGTACCTCCACCAAAACCTGCTTGTTGGTTATAAGGTAATCCTAAGATTGTTTCAGCAGTATTTTTAGTAAGTATGCCACTAGTATAAAGTCCTTGTATAAATGCGTTACGCATAGCTTCAGATGGTAATGTGCCTAATCCTTCTTGAGGTATACCTGCTGCACGAGCAGCTGCTGCATATTTACTATTTAATGTTACTCTGCCTAATGAGTCTGTGATTGTCACAGGAAGATAATCATTTAATGTAGAAGGACTCATTAATAATCCATAAGATAATGGAGTAGAAGTATCTCCTGTTCCGTAATAATCGTATACTAATTTAGTTTGATCTAAAGAATTTTGATATTCATTTGAAAGGTCAGAAAGCTCTCTTGATAATGCGATTTTTTGGTGAGAGAGTCGCATAGATTCATATTCACAGTCAGATTTTCTGGCTGTTATTGTTAATAATCTAGCTTGTCCTGCTGCTAATCCCATTTTTTAAGATTTTCCTTTCAAAACTAGTAACGTTCATGTAGTATTACGGTATTTATTGCTTTGAACTTTAAAAAATAATATTTTTATGTAACATTTGTTTACAAATGAAAAATCAAGTGTAATAAAGTCCCTATTAAGATATGTAAAATTGCTACTTTTGTAATACTTACGATTGATGAGATTTTGTAAAAAAGTGGTATAATATAAGTAGAAAGGTGAGTTGAGATTAAAAAAATAAACAAAAATTTCGCAGCGGGAGCGGAGTTGTAATGAGCCGATAATTATTTTGTTATATATACAAAATATCAGAAAGGCAGAAAAGAAAATGAGTAACCTACAATTTCAAAATGATTTAGATCGATTAACTGATGTTCTTCCTGAAAAAGTAAAAAAACATATTAATTATGAAAAAATGGAAGATGTAATAGAAATTGTATTGGATATTGGGAGAACTCCAGAAATTAGACATGCTGGTGGAAAGATTGAATATCTTGGCTCAGAATTTGTAACAGAAGACGATATAAATTATATTACTAGCAGAATACAGGATTTTACATCTGATAACCGTTCAGGAATCCCTGGAACTTTACACCGAATTAGTGCAATAAGAAACAGACAAGGTAAAATTATTGGTCTTACCTGCAGAATTGGCAGGGTTGTAACTGGTACTATTGCTTGTATAAAAGATATTTGTATGATGAATAAAAGTATCTTATTTTTAGGTCGTCCCGGTGTTGGTAAAACTACGAAATTGAGAGAAATTTCAAGATTAGTAGCTGATGAATTGGGAAAACGAGTTGTAATTGTAGATACTTCAAATGAAATTGCAGGTGATGGTGATACTCCGCATCCGGCAATTGGTCATGCTCGCCGTATGCAGGTAACCCAACCTGAATTTCAAAAAGATATAATGATTGAGGCTGTTGAAAATCACACTCCGGAAGTAATTGTAGTCGATGAAATTGGTACAGAAGCTGAAGCTCAAGCTGCACGTACTATTGCAGAACGCGGAGTTATGTTGATTGCAACAGCCCACGGTAATAGTTTGGAAAACCTTATCAAAAACCCTACATTATCAGATTTAGTTGGAGGAATTCAATCTGTAACATTAGGCGATGATGAGGCAAAACGAAGAGCTTCTCAAAAGACTGTTTTAGAAAGAGAAAAACAACCTACTTTTGATGTTGTAATTGAAATTCTTGATAGAAATACTCTTGCAGTATATAAAAATACAGCAGAAGCTGTTGATTATATTTTACGCGGTTGGCCTATTAGACCTGAAATCCGTAAGGTTGATAAAACTTATGAGGGTGAAATACCTGTCACTCAGGAAATCAAAGTAGAGCCAACCGTTGCTGATATTCCAAAAGAAATTCAAAAACTCGAACAAAAAATTCAGCCAGAGCATAATACAGATAGTCTTAAGTTTAGTTTTTCAAGACAAAAATATGTTGAAGAAGTAAAAGGTTTTAAAAAGATTTACTTATATGCAGTATCAAGAACTATTGTCGAAAAAGTAATCGAACGTTTAAATTTGAATGCGGAAATTACTCGAAATCTTGATGAGGCAGATATTGTAATTGCTCATAAAAACTTTATCAAAGGCGGAGCAAAAGTATTGAGTGTTGCTAATGATTATCGTCTTCAAATCTTTTATGTAAAAACAAATTCAATGGCTCAAATTCAAAAAGTTTTGAAAGAAGCATTACAAATTACAGAAGCATCTGAAACTTTATGCGGATATTATGATGACGCAGAAAGAGCTTTAGATGAAGCCAAAGCTGCAATCAATAAGATTTTAGCTGGGGCTGAGCATGTAGAGTTAACTCCGCAAAATCAGCATATTAGAAAGTTACAGCACGAGCTTGTAGAACAGCATAATTTAACTAGTAAGTCTGTTGGAGAAGGTAATAACAGACATTTGAGAATTGTTGGGGGGAAAGATTTTAATAATTAATTTTTAAAAATAGACGATAAAAAAGACGAAAATTTATTAAATTTTCGTCTTTTAGTTTATTTGTAAGTTTTAATTAAACTTAACTCTTATTTGCAGCCTAGAGGACCTTCTTCTTCTTTGCTGTGTTTGAATTCTATAACTGCTTGAGCTGCTGCAAGTCTTGCTTGAGGAACTCTGAATGGAGAGCAAGATACGTAATTCAAACCGATTCTGTGACAGAATTTTACAGAAGCAGGATCGCCGCCGTGTTCGCCGCAAATCCCGCGTTTTAGGTGAGGTCTTACTTTTAATGCTTTTTCTAGAGCTATTTTCATTAATTGACCAACACCTTCTTGATCAAGAGTTGCAAATGGATTTGCTGGAAGGATTTTTTGTTCTACATAGTTTTGTAAGAATTTACCTTCTGCATCATCTCTAGAGTATCCGAATGTCATTTGAGTTAAGTCATTTGTTCCGAATGAGAAGAATTCCGCATATTCAGCAATCTGATCAGCAGTTAATGCTGCACGAGGAATTTCTATCATTGTTCCGAACATGTAATCAACTTTTACACCTTTTTCATTCATAACTTCTTTTGCAACTCTTTCAAGTAATGTTTGAACGGTTTTAAGTTCATTTACATGTCCTACTAATGGAATCATAACTTCTGGTTTTACGTTTAAGCCTTCTTTTTTCAAATCACAAGCTGCTGTGAAAATAGCTCTTACTTGCATTTCATTGATTTCAGGATAAGTAAGTCCTAAACGACAGCCTCTTAAGCCCATCATTGGATTAGATTCAGACATTGCTTCAACGATATTAAGAAGTTTTTCATCTTCTTGATAATCTTCACCTTTAGCTTTTTTAGTTGCAACTTTTGCAATTAATTCTTCTTTATCAGGTAAGAATTCATGTAATGGTGGATCAAGAAGTCTTATAGTCATTGATTTTTCACCTAATGCTTTAAACATTGCATAGAAATCACTGTATTGCATTGGTAATAAATGATCAAGAGCTTCTTTTCTAGCTTCAGGAGTACCTGCGATAATCATTTTTTGAACCCAAGGTAATCTGTCTGGATCCATAAACATATGTTCTGTTCTGCAAAGACCAACACCTTCAGCACCTAATTCAAGAGCTTTTGCAACATCAGCTGGTGTATCAGCGTTTGCTCTTACTCCAAGAAGTTTTATTTCATCTACCCATTTGAAGAGTTTTTTGAAATTGTCGTCCATTGTAGGAGGTACTAAATGGACTGCACCTTCCATAACTTCACCTGTACCGCCATCTAGAGAAATTATATCGTTTTTGTGATATACAGTACCGTCTGCTGCGGTTAAAGTTTCGTTTTTAAGATCGATTGATAAATCTTCACAACCTGCAACACAAGGTTTTCCCATACCTTTTGCAACTACAGCTGCATGAGAAGTCATACCGCCTCTTAGAGTTAGAACACCTTGAGATGCAATCATTCCGTGGATATCATCCGGACAAGTTTCAATTCTTACTAAAATTACTTTTTCTCCGGCTTTTCCACGTTCAGCAGCTTCTTCTGTATCAAATACAACTTTACCAACAGCTGCACCTGGTGATGCCGCAAGTCCTTGTGCTATTTTATGAGCTTCTTTTTTAGCTTTTGGGTCGAAGTCAGGTAAAAGAACTTGATATAATTGGTTTGGATCTACAAGTTCAATTGCTCTTTCTTTATCAATGATACCTTCTTCTGCCATTTCAACTGCAATTCTTACAGATGCTTTAGCAGTTCTTTTCCCGTTACGAGTTTGTAGGATATATAATTTACCTTTTTCAATTGTAAATTCCATATCTTGTACATCTTTGTAGCCTTTTTCTAATTTTTTTGCAATATCTACATATTGTTTGTATAATTCTGGCATTTCATGTTCTAATTCTGCAATAGGTTTAGGAGTTCTAATACCTGCTACAACGTCTTCACCTTGAGCATTTGTTAAGTATTCTCCGTAGAATTTATTTTCCCCTGTAGATGGGTTTCTAGTGAAAGAAACACCTGTTGCACAATCATCACCCATGTTCCCGAATACCATTGTTTGAACGTTTACGGCTGTTCCATAGTTATGATCAATTTTGTAGTGATTTCTGTATGCAACTGCACGAGGGATATTCCATGATCTGAATACTGCTTCTATGGCTTCTTCTAATTGAACGTATGGGTCTTGAGGAAATTCTTTGCCTGTTTCTTTTTTGATTAATTCTTTATATGGTTCGATTAAAGATTTCCAATCTTCTGCTGTTAAATCTGTATCTGATTTGTAGCCTTTTTCTTCTTTAATTTTGTCTAAATAATCTTCGAATTTTTGTCTGTCAATTTCCCAAGCTACTGAACCAAACATTGTTAAAAATCTTCTGTATGAGTCATAACAAAATCTTGGGTTATTTGTTAATTTGATCATACCTTCTACAGTTTTGTCATTAAGACCAAGGTTTAGAATTGTTTCCATCATACCAGGCATTGAAAGTCTTGCCCCTGATCTTACTGAAACTAAAAGAGGATTTTCTGCGTCTCCAAATTTTTTACCTGCTTGTTTTTCAACATCTGCAAGAGCAGCTCTTACTTCATCCATTAGTCCTGCAGGCATCTTATTCCCATGATTTATATAATCCATACAGGTTTCTGTTGTAATGGTAAGTCCAGGTGGTACAGGCAGACCTAAGTTTGTCATTTCTGCAAGGTTTGCACCTTTCCCGCCAAGCAGATTACGCATATCTGCATTGCCCTCTCTGAATAACCATACACGTTTTTCAGTCATAGTTTATCTCCTTTCTGATGTATAATAAACACTTTTGATGATTTAACTATAACATGAAAATAACGATTGCCAATATATTTTTAGTATTATTTTTTAAAATAATCGCAGATTAATGTTTTTTTACGGGGAATAAGATTTTTGATATTTTCAAAAATCTTATTTTTTTGAGAATTTTCTAATTCTTTTTTTAGGATTGCTTTTTCTAAAACGACTTTGTTGTATAAATCAGAGCACACTGAACTTTTTTCAATGTGTTCTTTCAATTTTGCCAGCTGAATTTCTTTTTCTCTAATAGATTGGATTAGTTCTTTTTTCACGTTTGAAGACCTCTCGAACTGTACCATATTAGAATAAAACTAATTCATTTTTTTTAAATCGACTTTTTAGTTGATTTAGTGTTATACAGGCAATAAATCATACTCATAGCCTATTTTTAAGGCTTTCTCATTTAACGGTAGTAAATTTTTTCTGTGTGGAGGAATAACTGCGTCAAGTGCTTGATTTAGGAATTCTAGAGAAATAATTTTATCTGCTTTTGCTAAAATTCCTAATGCAAGTATATTAGCCATTTTTACATTACCTAATTCATCTGCAAGTTTTGTAATAGGTGCAAATATATAATTTATATCTGCTCTTGGTTTAACTTCTTTCGCAAGAGTTGAATTTGCAATCATCCAACCGCCTTTTTTAATTTTTGGTAAGAATTTATCAAAAGAAGCTTGATTTAATGCGACAATGTAATCTGCATCTGATTTATTTACTTCACTTACTTCTTCATTGCTCATTACGATTTCACAATTAACTGTACCACCACGCATTTCTGCTCCGTATGATGGGTACCAAGTTACATTTTTCCCGGCAATCATAAATGCATTAGCTAATACTTCGCCAGCTAATAAAACACCTTGTCCGCCAAATCCGGCTATTATAAAATTCTTTTCACTCATTATTAATTCCTTATATATCTAATTTTGAGAAGTTACGTCTTTATAGATTCCAGGTTTAAATACTGGCATCATTTCATTTTTTACTCTTTCATGTGCTTTTTCCGGAGACATTTTCCAGTTTGTAGGACAGGTAGAAAGAATTTCTACAAAACCAAAACCAAGTCCATGAATTTGTACTTCAAAAGCTTTTTTAATTGCTTGTTTTGCTTTTCTAATATTTGCAACTGTATCTAGGGATACTCTTGCAGAAAAAGCTGTACCATCACAAAGTGCAATATGTTCTGCAATTTTTATAGGATAGCCGTAATATTCAACATTTCTACCTGTTGGTGATGTTGTTGTTTTTTGGCCTAAAAGAGTTGTAGGTCCTAATTGACCGCCTGTCATACCGTAAGTTGTATTATTAATACATATAGCGGTTAAATTTTCACCTCTTAGTGCAGAGTGCATACTTTCTGCAAGTCCTATTGAGGCAAAATCCCCATCCCCTTGATATGTAAATACAACCTTATCAGGTCTTGCTCTTTTAATCCCTGTCGCTTCTGCTAGAGCTCTTCCATGAGGAGCTTCTAGTGCATCAACATTTAAAAAGTCGTATAATGTAACGGAACATCCTATTGATGCTGTTAAAATAGTATTTTCTCTTATTCCTAATTCATCAAGAACTTCTGCTACAAGTCTTACGGCAACGCCATGGTCGCATCCTGGGCAGAATGAATATGTTACATCTCCTTTTAGAGATTCTGGTAATTTAAATACTTGTGTTGCCATTATATTAATTCCTCGATTCTTGTAACTATTTCTTTTGCTGATGGAGGAGCACCTACTCCTTTGTTTATTAGTTCTACAGGACATGCTCCATTTACAGCAAGTCTTACATCATTTACCATTTGTCCCATATTTACTTCAACAGTTATGAATTTTTTAGCTGTTTTTGATAATTCTTGTAAGCGTTTTGTCGGGAATGGATATAGAGTAATAGGTCTTAAAAATCCTGCTTTTATTCCCTTTTCTCTTAACATTTTCATTGCTGTTTTTACATTTCTTGAAGTGCTTCCAAAACTTACCAAGATTATATCAGCATCTTCTGTATTAATTTCTTCCCATTCAGTTTCGTTTTCTTCGATAGTTTTATATTTTGCATACAATTTTTCTAAGAATACGCATTGATTGTCAGCTAATGGCGCATAAGAACGAATGATTCTTCCGTCACGTCCTTTAGCACCTGATAGAGCCCAAGAAGAATTGTCTATTTCAGGGTATGGGTAATCATAAAATTCAACAGGTTCCATCATTTGACCTAAAAGTCCGTCAGCTAAAAGAACTGTTGGATTTCTATATTTTTGAGATAGATAGAATGTTTTATAAGTCAAATCAACACATTCTTGAACTGTTGATGGTGCTAATACTATCAATTTATAGTCGCCGTTTCCACCACCTTTTGTTGCTTGGAAATAATCTCCTTGTGATGGATAAATGTTTCCAAGTCCAGGTCCTCCACGCATTACGCTTACTAATACTACTGGTAATTCATCTGCTGTTGCATAAGATAATCCTTCTTGCATAAGTGCAACAGCGCAAGATGATGATGAAGTCATTGCTTTTACACCTGTAGATACAGCTCCGATTACCATGTTAATTGCGGCTAATTCACTTTCAGCAGAAACATATGCTCTTTTTAATTCTTGCATTTTTCCGCTCATAAATTCTCCGATTTCACTTTGTGGAGTTATTGGGTAACCGAAATAGCATTGGCAACCAGCAAGTACTGCAGCGTTTGCTATTGCATAATTCCCTTTTGTTAATACTTTTTTATTAGTTATACATTCTACCATTTTTACCTTCTCTATTTTTATTTTAAAGAGTTATTAATCTTTATATACTTCAGTTATAGCTAAATCAGGACATCTAGTTGCGCAAATTGCACAGCCTAAACATTCATGATTTGGATCATTAAATTCAACAACTTTAATTCCTAGTTTATTTGTTTGATTCCCTATTTTTAAAAGTTTTTTGGGGCATTCATTAATACATAGATAGCATGCTTTGCATTTATCTTTATTTATCACTATATGGCTCATCTTAACCTCTTTTTTTCGTGTCTAAGCAATATTATATCACTTAAAATTAAAAGGAGCCATTTAATCTTTACAATTGTAATAATAAACGTTAATAGTTTGCATAGTTTTGTATTATTCTGTTAATATATATAAGTAAAGAGGGATATTTTTTAGGAAAGAGAAACAAATGGCACTAACTGTAGACGAAATTGCAGAAATACTCAACACTATGCGTGTTGAAAATGAACATAATGTTGAAAATTTTGAAAAAGTTTTGACAGGTATCAACGCAAAACTTGAAATTATGTCTGAAGATAATGAAGCTACAGATTTGATAAAGTTATATATCTCTGAACTAAAAAAAGCTGTTGATGACAAGCATAATTTAATCATTAAAAGATTTGGTGCTGTTGACAGTTCAATGCAAAACCTTTTGGAGTCTCAAAATGCAATTGCAAAAACTGATGAATTAAAAGATTTGTTCCAGGTTCTTAGTTTAAGTTTTGATAATTTTTCAGGAGAGATTGCAAGTCAAAAAAATATTTTAAATAATCTGGAAGAAAATCTTTCAAAACTTAATTCAAATACTTTTAATAAAGATGAATTGGCGGGTATAATAAATGATGTATCTGTAAATTTATCAGATGTAAGTCGTCAGATTGATAAAACTTTTAGTGCTTTTGAAAATTCTTTAAACAATGCAGTATCTTCAATAAATGGATTAAGTACATTTGAACAAGTTGATCAAATTAAGAATAAAGTTGATGCAATTTCAGAGGATATAAATTCTATTCCTTCTAAAATTTCTTTTGCAAGTCTAGAAGATAAAATTGCATATTTTCAAACTCTAATTGATTCAATAAAATCAGTTGTGATTGAGACTTCTTCTCAAAGTTCAGATGTAATATCTGAAAAGTTTAAATCTTTTGAGAGCTCATTAGAAAATATTGTTACAGATTCTGATTTCGCAGGTTTTAAATCTGATTTAGCAGATTTTGTACAGAAAATTATAGATAATTCTTCTGCATTGAATAACAGTTTGTCATATAGTACAGAAAGAATTGAAAGTATTTTAGCTACTATTAACTCTCTTGATTTTAGAGATGATTTTGCTCAGATAAATGAAAAATTTAGTGAATTGCGAAATTTAATCAGTTCAATTGATAAAACGCAAAATGAAAAATTAAATAATTGGGAAGAAAAATTATCGACTGTTCTTTCAGAAGAAGATTTTCAAGAATTTAAAAATGAAATTTCAAATTATGTGCAAGATTTAATTAATGATTCTTCTTTAATCAAAAGCGATTTGAAGCAAAATAAAGATCAAATTGATAGTATTTTAAAATCAATAGAAAATCTTGATTATCAAATAGATTTAGAAACAATACAAAATAAAATATCAGAATTGGAAGATTTGTTAAAAGCTTTTTCTCAATCAAACAGTTATAATTTCCAAAATTTAGAAAAAACTTTAGCATCAATAGTTACAGATTCAGATTTTGCAGGATTTAAGGCTGATTTAGCAGGGTTTGTTCAAAAAATTATAGACAATTCTTCAACTTTAAACAGTAATTTATCATATAGTACTGAAAGAATTGAGAATATTTTATCTACAATTAATTCTCTTGATTATAAAAATGATTTTGAAAATATTGTAGAAAAAGTTGCTGAGTTAAAAAGTTTAGTTAATGAAGGAAATGGCTCAAATTCATCATTCCGTTCAGAAATGTCTGAAAATATAGGAAAAATTATAGGTCAAATTTCAGGTTTAGAAAAAACATTATCAGAAGTCAAAACAGAGGAAGAATTAGTTTCATTCAGAGAAAATTTGACTGAATTAGTTACTCAAGTTCAATCTAATACTAATTCTTTGAATACAGATTTATCTTATGGAATTCAAAGATTAGAAAATATTTTTGATGCAGTAAATTCAATTTCATTTAAAGATGATATTACTGCATTTGAAGAAAAGATTGAAGAATTAAAAGATTTAGTAAATTTAGTATCTTCTGATAATTCTGCAGAATTTGAAAACCTTCAAAAGTCCCTTTCTACAATAGTTACAGATTCAGATTTTGCAGGTTTCAAATCTGATTTAGCAGATTTTGTCCAAAAAATTATTGATAATTCTTCTGCATTGAATAAAGAATTAGAATATACAGCAGAAAGAATTGAAAATATATTAACAACAATTAAATCTATTGATTTCAGAGAAGATTTTGAAAATATTGTTTTAAAAATAAATGAGTTAAAAGAAACTTTTGAAGATGGTTCGAAGGTTAATTATACAAATCTTTCATTAGAACTTTCAGATTTGTCAGAAAAATTAGATACAAGTTTTGCAAATCTTGATGAGAAAAGGCAGAATATATATGGGGATTTAAAAAGTGAGTTAGCAAATATTTTGTTAAATATTCACAATTTAATGGAAGCTAATCCGCAAAAATCTATTGATGAATTATCTATTTCTTTATCTCAAATTTCAGAAAAAATTGCATTAATAAGAAATGGTATAAGTTCAGACCTCCAAGAGGATTATGGAGACATAAAAGTTAGCGTAAATTCTGTTATTTCTAATTTGCAGAGTGCGAAGGATGAAATTTTGTCAAGTAATATTGCTAATAATAATAAGCAAGATGAAAATTTTGCAAGTATTATTTCTAAAATAGATTCACAAATTAGTATTTTTGCAGAATTAAAAGATGTTTTAGCTGAGAATAATAAAACAGAAGCTTCTAATATAATATCAGCAATTGATAAATTAAATATTGATGTCACAGATATTGTTTCTGGAATTAATGAAAATGAAAATTCAAATTATGAAGCTATAAAAGAATATATAGAAGAATTATCTTCAAATTTGAATAATTTGAATGCAGAATTGGATAACATAACAAAACAGAATTCAACTAATTTAATTTCAGAGATAAATGTAGTGTCTGATAATATAAATTCTTTGAAAGAAGAATTTCGACAAGCTGTAGAAAGTAATTTGAATAATTCATCTAAAATTGTAGATGGTATGTCTGTTATTTCTGAACGTATTGACAGCGTTCAAGATGTTTTGTCAGCTAATTCTACAAATAATTTTGAAGCTATACAAGCTTCATTTGAAGATTTATCAAAAAGATTTACAGAAAGTATAAATAATCAACAAGAAGCTTTTGCTCAATTGAATGAATTAAGTGAGCAAAAGAAATTAGAAGTTTTAAATAATCTGTCAACAGATGTTAAAAGTGTTCAAGATTGGTTAAATTCAAATAATGAATCTTTTAAATCAGTTGTGAAAAATAATATTTTAGAAATAAAAGAATTTATTGGAGAAGTAAATAATTCTTTATATGAATCTCAAGTTGTAAGTGAAAATAAATTGTCTTCAAAATTGGAAGCTTTAGAAGTGTTATATCAAAACTTTGAAGCTTCTGTTTCAGATGTCAATTCAGGAATAAAAAATATTCTTGAAAATATTAATCATCTTGATGCTACCGAGCAAAATGAAGTCGTAAAACAAGAACTTGAAAATGTAAAAAGTTATTGGAGAGATATTTTAGGAAGACTTCAAGTTTACACACCACTAGAATCTATGAACATCATTTTAAATGGATGGGATATTTATCAAACACTACAAAGTAGGCTATTAAGTAAAACAGGATATAAATAATCTTGAAGATAAAATTAGCGAGTTTTCAGAATTATTAGTATCAGTAAAAGATATTATAAAAAATTCAGAAGATGTTAATTTAACAGAATTTTCAAAATTATGTGAAAAATTTGATACTTCTTTTGCAGAAGTATTGTCTGAAAATACATTTGAAAATTATAAAAAAGAGTTAATTGATTTAATACAAAAAATAATCGATAATTCAGAAATAGTAAATACATATTCTCTTTCTAATCAATCAAAATTAATCGAAATATTAGAAAGAATTTCAAAATTTGAACCTGTAAATTATTCATATGATTTGGAACAAATTTCGTTGAAAGTTGACAATTTATGCGAAATTTGTGAAGCAAATTCTGAATCTAATTTTGGGAAGTTGAGTGAAAAAATAGATGCAGTAAAAGAAGAAATTTCAAAAAATAATATTTCTGAATTAGTAAATTCTAAGTTTGAAGATTTTGCAGTAATTTTATCATCTGTAAAAGATTTAGTTTCTAATTCTTCTGAATTTAATTCAAATCTTATTGAAGATAAATTTGCGGGATTAAAAGAAAGTTTTTCAAAAATTGTGACAGAAGAAGATTTTACAAATTTCAGAGCCGATTTTTCTGATTTTATTCAAAAAATACTTGATAATGTTACAGTTGCACATCTAAACTCTGATACTAATAAAGAAAAATTATTTGAAGTTGCTGAACAAATTAAAGCACTGGATTATGCAACAGATTTTAAAAATATATTGGAACGTTTGGATGAAGTTAAAGAAGATTTTAAGATTAATTCTAAAATGAATTATGATAATATTATTGGAGCTGTAAATTCATTTAAAGAAGAATTTAATAACAATGTATTATCTTCTATTGATGATAGAAATGAAAAATATAATAATATAAATAATGAGCTTTCTGATATTTTATTAAATGTTCAATTATTGAAAGATTTAACATCTGAAAAATCAACAGAAATTTTTGAAAATATTTCAACTGATTTACATTCATCTCTTGATGAG
>ENA-OOXT01001189-OOXT01001189.1-human-gut-metagenome-genome-assembly--contig:-NODE-1189-length-17506-cov-1.920921_pt1 | contig 17506 bp, 8 predicted proteins | sample MGYA00241590_ERZ501349 | MGnify/ENA primary metagenome ERZ501349 (study PRJEB25962, sample SAMEA2042838) | human gut metagenome | biome: human gut; feature: human-associated habitat; material: faeces...
CCGCCGGTACGGGGCGTATAGCATGGGACGCAAATAACGCCGAAGCCATAATAAAGGCTACGCTTACCGATTTTTCGATTACGGATGCCGACGGATATAATCTCGGCGTTGCTATGGGCAGAATGCAAGATTCTCGTATGATGTATACTTACGAGGAGAACTTTTACGGCTACGCGGGCAAAACGGTAACCGTTAAATATATCGGCGACGACGACGGCGGTTCGCCGCTCGTTTACGATTCCGACGGCGCAAGACTTGCAATACCCGTTACCTCGCTCGGCAACGGCGAATATTCTTTCGTTATGCCGGAAGACGACGTAAAACTCGTTATGAAACGCCGTGTCGAAAATTCCGGAATTTACGGTACTTATCTGAGCGTGGCAAGCGGCGATTATTTCGTTTTCGGCGAGCAATCGTATAAGTCGGTAAACGGAGTTAAAACCGATATAAATTTCGCCGCGTATTCGGGCGGGATAGTTGAGATTATCGAGGGCGAAAACACCGCGGAAGGCTCATATACTATAGGTAAACTCGTTCTCGGCGAAACCGTCTACAAAAAATTGCTGAAATATTCGGTCGCTTTCGTCGCAGACGGAAAGACTGTCAAGAGCGAAACGCTGTCCTCGGGCGACTATTTCGCGACCGCACCCGCAGATCCGACAAAAGACGGCTACGTTTTCGCGGGGTGGAGAACTTCCGACGGAAAAGCGTACGAAGCCGATAAAACGATAACCGAATCTACGACTTTTTACGCGGTTTTCAACGAGGAGGGCGGACACGTCAACCCTACAGAGGAAAGCAAAGGCGGATGCGGAGGACATATCGCGTATTCGTGTTTTGCGATTATTCCGCTTGCCGCAATGATTTTAGGCTTAAAGAACAAACGCGAAGGCGGCAGGTAAAATGATCAGATACGGTGTTGCGTATAAATTAAAAAAAGCGGGCTTCATTCTTTCGTTCGTAATATTGCCGACGATTACGTTTCTGGTGTTTTACGTCTACGTTAATTTAGACGCTTTCGTGATGTCCTTTCAACAGAATATCGACGGAGAAAAGATATGGACGCTGAATAACTTTAAAGACGTTTTCGCCAATCTTTTTCCTCCTAACGACGAGATGAAAGAGGCTTTCAGAAACACGTTTATAACTTTCGGCGTAAATATGATAACGTTCATCGTCGGAGTATTCGTGTCATACTTTCTGTATAAGAAGATTTTTCTGTATAAGGCGTTCCGGGTAATATTCTATCTGCCGAGCATATTGTCGGCGGTTGTGCTTTGCGCGATTTACTATAATCTTCTCGAAACCGACGCATGCAGAAATCTCGTGCAGAAAATTTGCGGGCTTTCCGAGCCGCCGCGGATATTTTCCGATTCGAGATTCGCCAACAAAGCCGTACTTCTCAATATGGTATGGCTAACGTTCCCCGGCAACCTGATTATCTGGGGCGGAACGTTTTCGAGAGTCCCCGACGGGGTTATCGAATCCGCCAGGATAGACGGCGTAAACTGGGTGCAGGAGGCGTTTAAGATAATTATCCCCATAGTGTGGCCGACTTTCGCGCTTATGTTCGTTTTACAGATTGCCGGCATTTTCGGCGCAAGCGGACAAGTTTTCCTGCTTACCATGGGTACGGAAGGCACGCAGACCATATCCAACTGGATGTATCTGCAAGTCTATTCGGTGGCGATAAACAACTCGTCCAACGCGTTCAACTATATGTCCGCGCTCGGCTTGTTCTTAACGGTAATCTCCTGCGCGGTATCGCTTACTATCCGAAAAATTTCGGGTAAGGTGTTTCAGGGGGTGGAGTATTGATGAAAGTCAAAAAACATTTTCTCGGCTGGCAGAAACGGAGCGCGTCGGAAAGAGTACTTTATTGCATAATCTTCGCGATATTCGCGCTCGTCGCGTTTTCGTATCTGTATTGCCTGTGGTGGTGCTTTATGTCGGGCATGAAACCGCCCGACGATATAGTCGCCAACCCGTTCGCGCTCCCGACCAAATGGCGTTTCGACAATATTCCCAAGATGATGGAAATGTTGAAAATCAACGACACGGGCTTTTGGGGAATGCTTTTTAACAGCATATATTTTTCGGTAATCGGCGCGTTTTTCTCGGCTTCGTGTACCGCGATGCTCGCCTACGTCACCTGTAAATACAAATTCCCCGGATCCGGCGCTTATTTTATCGCTTCGCTTATAACTATGATACTTCCGATATACGGCACGGGCGGAAGTATGTATCTTTTACTCGATAAGTTAGGGCTTCTGAACAGCCGACTTATGATAATAACTTCGTTTTCGGGTATAGGCGTTTACTATATGTATTTCTACGCCTTTTTCCAGAACGTAAGCAATACTTACGCCGAAGCCGCAAGAATAGACGGCGCAGGCGATTATACGATATTTTTCCGCGTAATGTTTCCGCAGGCGTTCCCGATGTTCGGGGCGATATTCCTTATGATATGGATGGCGGAGTGGAACAACTATTCGACGGCTTTGTTATATCTTAACGAACTGCCCACTCTTTCGGTAGGTATATACCTTTTCAGAACGGAATCGGGCGGCGACTTCGATATTCTCTATATGGCTTACTTTATAACGTGCATACCGCCGCTCGTAATCTTCGCGTTTTTCAACAACGTGCTTATGAGTAACGTATCTTTGGGCGGTATAAAAGAATAGGAGGTTAAATTATGAAAAAATCAGTTAAATTCGTTGCGGCGGCTCTCGCTGCGGGGCTTGCCTGCGCGGCGTTTGCCGGTTGTAACAACAAGGAAAAGCCCAACAGCGCGACGGATATCGAAATATCGTTCTGGGAAGGTAGTTTCGGAAAGACCTTTATGGAAGATATAGTTTCCGGCTTTACGGAAAAATATCCCGAATATAAAGTAGATTTAAGAACGAGCAAGAACGCGCAGACCATTGCCAATTCCTTGCAGAAACGTAAAAACGACACTACGGATATTTACTTCAATCAGTTGTCGATTTTTATGAACTACACAGACTTGTTCGCCGACCTTTCCGAAATCGTTACCGAAACCATACCGGGCGAAACGAAATCGATTAAGGATAAATACGACAAATCTCTCTACGAATCGCTTAAAAACGAAAACGGAGAGGTGAAAACACTCGGTTGGGCAGGCTCGACGACAGGTATTTTTTACTATGCCGACGTTCTCGAAAACGAGGGAATCGACGTTCCGAGAACGACCGACGAACTTGCAGACCTTGTTACGTCACTCGGTAAAAAAACGTCTTTCGTCCAGCTTAAAGACGCCAGAATGGGTTATTATCAATATCTCGTGAAAGCATGGATGGCGCAGTACGCGGGGCTCGATTATTACAACAACAATTGGCTTCAACTCAAAGACGAGTCGGGCAAAACCCCGTCGAAAGACGTTTATTTAAGCGAAACGGACGGCAGAAAACAGGCTCTCGACGTTCTCGGCTCGTTACTTAACAGCAAGACGAGTATCGAAGACCCCGACAAATTTAAGGTTGCAAGAATGTTCAATCTCGGCGACGCGGTCATGATGGTAAACGGCAACTGGGTGTTCGGCGAGGTGGACGCGCTTAAAGAAAAGAACATAAAGATGATGCGTACTCCCGTTATCAGCGCGCTTGCCCAGAAACTCGACACCGTAGCCGACGACGAAGAACTCGCCGCGCTTGTTTCGGCTGTCGATAACGTGCTCGACAACGGCGCGACCGTTTCGCTTACCGGCAGCGGCTACGACGTATCGCAAGCCGATTGGGACAAAGTTTACGCCGCGAGAACCATGGTATATAACAACGGCAGCGAACACGCCATGATCGTCAACCAATATACCAACGCAAAGGACGGCGTAAAGAAATTTATTCAATACTATTATTCAGACGAAGGATTGGCGAAGTTCATAAACGCCACGCACTATTCGGCTAACGCAAACCTTACGGACGAAACTCTCGTAAACACTTCGAGTTGGACGGCTCACGAAAAAGAGCAATACGCGAGAAGTAAGACCAACACCAACGTAACCGACGGTAACGCGACGAGCCCCGTATTTTCAAAAACGGCGACTCTTCACCTTTACGGTACGGTAGATATCGTAGGTCAACTCACCACTACGAATAATCCGCAGAGCGCGGCTGCTCTCTGGACGGCATTCAAAAATAACGTAAACGACGCGAGGACGGGCTGGACGATGTGGCTTAAAAACGCGGGTATAAAGGGGTAAAAAATGAAGAAATTATTACAAAAAATCGCGCCTGCGTGCATTGCGCTCGCGCTGTGCGCCCTTCCTGCCGTTACCGTTGCGAACGCAGGTAAATCGAACGTTAACGTTGCGGATAAAACTTCCATTACCGGTCAACTCGACAAAGGTAAATGGAGAATTGCCGGCAACGTAAAATCCGTGAACGACGCCGTTGTTTTCGACGGCGATTGCAGCAAAGACGCAAGGATTACCACGAGATCTGTTTTCAAGGATTGTTCCGCCGACGGAATAGACGAAATTTATACCTCGTCTTTCACGCTGACGATTTTCGATATTCCGAGCGGTGAAAACAACCGCTTTGCGGTTTCGTACGGAATGGATAAAATCGCGGGCGAACTCGGAGAAAAAGGGACGAGCGAGGTGTATTTCGTCAACGATAACGAACGGCTCAAAGTCGGCGTTTGCAAATTCGACGAAGAAAGCGGGGCAAAGACGGATATAGTTGCTCCCGTCGAATATCCGTCGCTTGATTTCGGCAGCAGTTTCACGCTTAACGCGTCTTTGGTTACGGACGGGTATATGACCGTTACGATCGCTCCCGCGGGGGGTTCCGCGCCGTACGTGCTGTGCGACGACGCGACGGTAGGCAACACGGACCATTCCGTTTCGGGGCGCGTTTGCATAGGTCAGACGGCTGTGTGCGAAGCGACGATATCGGCAGTTAAGATTAAGTCGTACGACTATACCAACGCCGCCACTCCTATCGAACTTACCGAATCTTTCGATAAAGACGAATACAACGGCAACGCCTTCTATACTCGTTCCGACCCCAACGACGGAACTAATCTGTCGGGCGGAGTAAAGGTGGAAAACGGCGCGTTGACTTTCACGGGGCGTCCGTGCTTTATAAGTTCGGTATACTCGTACTCCAACTTTGAAATGACTTTCGATCTTATCGACGTAACGAGAAAGACCGTGACAGACGCGAACGGAAACGTCGTGAAAGAAAAGGCGAGCGGCTGGCTCGGATTTTCGCTCGAAGCATCTACAGGAAGAGGCTCTTTCGACAACCACGCCCGTACAAACGTTCTTTACACTATGGAAGTGGAAGGAAAGATAAATAGACTTTACAACCAACTTAACAGCACTAAAATGCAGGAATATCCTTCGACGTATAAAACCGTCGAAATGGATATTTTAAGCGAAAAGAACGAAGGCAAAGTATACAACTATAAGGTATCTATGCAAGACGGAGTTTTTTCGGTGTGGTATAAACTTTCGGACAGCGAAACTTATCCTGCCGAACCGCTTTTTTCAAACGATTTAGGTTATACTCCTTACGGAAGCATTGCGATTATGGCTTACGGATATTGCGGTTATACTTTCGATAATATAAAAATCGTCAACAAGGATATTCGTCCGCAAAACGTCGAAATAGAGTATAACGGAGTTAAAAACAGAACCGAACCCGACTTCGTTTACGCAGACAAGTGGTCGGACGGAGACCTTATAACGAACAAAATCGGCAAAACGACTTCGGAAAAATCGGGTTGCGGAGCGTCTTTGAGCGGCATTACGGTTTTGCCGATATTAGGCGCTATCGCTTTTGTGAAAAGGAGAAAAGACCATGAATAAGAAAGCCCTTTCCGTTATGATGGCTGGCGCGCTTGCGGTTTGTTCCGCGGGTTGCGCAAACAAGACGACAGCCGACGACGTTAAAAAACTTACCAACGGTAATTACTACGTTTCCGAAAAAGGCGTAGCGGCCGAATATAACTCGCTTTACTTCGACTTTTTGGGAGGTAAAGACGTTATGCCGATCGGCGGCTTTTACGGAGTTTATAATTCGGGCGGAACTATCGACGGACTTGAAATTCCTCAGATGGTAAGCGATAAGTATTTCGGACTTATCTCCGACGCCGGCGTAAATATGGTGGTGTATTCCAGAGACGAAGATTCGGCTACGGTAAAAAGGACGCTCGAACTCGGTGAAAAATACGGAATAGGTCTGTTCGCGAACGTCAATTCGATAACGTCGTTCTGCGGAAGACAGGACGACGCTTCCAAACGTTACACCGCGGGCGATAAAATGCCTTTCGGCGTAACCGAAATGACGAATTACATTTCCGCGTACGCCGCGTACGATTCCTTCCTCGGAATAAAGGGCGCGGACGAACCCTTCTGGTATCAACTCGACGCGTTGAAGGCAACTTACGACGTCTTACGCGAAGTGGACTACGGCAATGCCGAACTATACGTCAATTCGCTCGGCTACGGCGGCGGCGATCTGACTTACGGCGGTTGGGAAGAACAAATTACGCAGAAACAATATTTCGATAAGATTTACGGCGAAATTAAAGTGCCGTTTTTGTCGGCCACGGGTTATTTCTACACGCAAAAGGACACTCCCGACAAAGAACTTTCGATGATGTTCACGCAACTTTCGCAAATTCGTTCGCTTGCGAATAATTACGGAGTGCCGATGTGGAGAATGTTGCAGGCCGGCGGTCAATGGAACGACGCCGCGCAGGAAATCGAATCGGTAGATCCGTATCCCGACGAGGGAGAACTGTTGTTCGACGTGAATATCGCTCTTTGCTACGGCTGCAAGGCAATACAGTACTTTCCGCTCGTCGAGCCGGTGCATTTCGCTTACGCGCCCGGCGGAACTTACGATTTCGACCGTAACGGCATAATTTCGGCGGCAGGCAATAAAACGCGCTGGTATTATTACGTTCAGAAAGCAAACACGCAGATTAAGGCGATAGACCACGTTCTGATGAACAGCGCGAATATCGGTATGATAGTACACGGCGAAAAAGCAAATCTTCTCGCCGATACGCAGGCGGACGACAGAGAGGAACTGATAAGAGACGGTAAATTCCGTCAACTTACTTCCGTTTCGGGCGACGATTGTTTCGTCGGTTGTTTCGATTACAACGGCGGCACCGCGCTCTACGTCGTCAATTATTCGAGAAAGGATAAGGCGAACGTAACTCTCAACTTTGATAAAACCTATGGCTACGAAGTAATTCAGCGCGCCGTATCGGCGGAAGTCGCGGCTAAAAATCTGCCGCTTACGCTCGAGGCGGGCGAAGGTGTACTCGTAGTTCTCAAATAACAAGATGCTGACAATTGACAATCAAACTCTGAATAAATATTCCGTTCGCGCGGAAAAACTTACGGAAGCGGTCGAAAAAAAAGCGACGGAAACGATAAAAAAATACGTTTTCGAGGTTACGGGCGTTAGTTTATCCGATGACGGCGAATATAAAATTCTTCTTAAAGCCGACGCGAATCTCGACACGCCTCATGCGGACGGGTTCATAATCGACGCGCAGGGTAACGATATAACGATAACCGGCAAAACGCAAATGGCGGTCGTTTACGCCGCTTACGCGTTCGCCGAGGAGTGTTTAGGAGTTAAGTTTCTGACCGCCGATTGCGAAATCGTTCCGAAAAAAGACGTCGTTAAGGTGGAAAGATACGTCTATGAGCCGCTTTTCGAAATGCGGACTTATCTCGTCGGAGATACTTTTCAAAGTTTAGCCGATCAGGACTTTATGGCGAAGGTCAGGATAAAGGACGTGTATACCGAATCCGACGACGCTCACGGCGGTAAGACGGAAGTTTACGGCAGGAACGTATCTCATAACTTCCACTATTACGTTCCTTACGAAAAGTACGGTAATACTCACCCCGAATTCTATCGTCACATAGTCGTGAACGACGAAAAAATGACTACGATCGATATAACGAACGGGCTTTGCGAAGACGGAACGGTCGACGAAAAAATGTCGGAAAGCGTTGTGAAAGCGGTTATCGACGAAATGTATAAAGATGTCGTAACGTATCCTGACGTAACGACTTTTATGCTTACGCAGGAAGACGGATCGGACTATTTCGACGATGAAAACAATCGCCGTTTAGCCGCGAAATATAAACGCAGCGGATTGCTGGTGCGGTTTTGCAACGCCGTTATACGCGGAGTGAACGAAAGAGCGAAAAAGAATCTCGGCAAAACGGTAAAACTCATGACTTTCGCTTATGATTATACAAAAGAAGCGCCTGTAAAACAAGAAAACGGAAAAATCGTCCCGATTGACGAAAGCGTGATCGCCGACGAAAATCTCGTGATACAATTCGCGCTGTTTTCCAACGCCGCTTATCACTATTTCGACGCGCGACAGGAAGAAATAATCAAGACGACGCGCGAGTGGGGATATATCGCAAAAGAGTTCTGGTTCTGGGCTTACGATATTGCTTTCAATAACTATTTCGGTTATTACGATTCGTTCAAAAACATAGACGCTAACGTTAAAGGTTTCAAGAATTACGGCATAACTTATCTTTGTATGCAGGGAAGTAACGACAGCCGAAAAAATTGGCAGTGCAATATGCGCGCTTACGCTTACCGGCAATTGATGAACGGAAGTAAAAAGTCTGCTAATCGACTTATAGACGAGTATATCGACGGGTATTATTCGGTTGCCGCGGATAACGTAAGAGAGTTTATGCGGTTGTTTTCCGATAACTACGCCCAAAAACTTGCCGACGGCGAAGATATAAAATTCACAACTTTCGGCAATTTCACAAGCGGCGAAAATAACCCTTACGAAATGCTTCAAAAAGCGATTAAAGCGATCGAAGACGGGGAAATAAAGATAAAGGAACGCTTCGCGGGTAACGAGAGAGAAGTTTACCTCAGACGCCTTGCGGGCGTAAAAACCACTCCGCTCGACCTGATTTATATCAACTACTATTCGTATTTTCCGAACGGAAACGAAGAAGACAGAGCGCGGAAACGCGAGGAGTTCGTTCTGGCGGCAAAGTTTGCCGGAATCGACAGAGCAAGAGAAAATTATTCGCTCGAAAGATACGTTGCGTTTACCGAAACGGAAGTGAAAATTCCGCACACAAGCGACAAGTACGTGGTTTAACAACCGAACTTCCATATAAACGTCCGGAATCCCTATTGAAAAGACCTTGAAATGCGAGCTGTGATTGTTCGGTTTCAAGGTCTTTTATATGCGGTTTTTATGTGAGAAATAAAGCGGCAATATAATCCGAAAGTCTGCTTATAAGTCGATTATCGCAGAAAAACGACAAATTTATTATCCTGCTTTGATTTTTCTTAAACACAAGTCGGGCAGAGCGACGGCCGTTTCGTTTTCGTCTTCTTTTCCTTTCCATGCAAGGATGAATCTGATCGTTGCGGAGGACGGCTCGTATCCTTTTCCTTTTAACAAATCCAATTTTTCCTTAAACGCTTTTGAATATCTGATAACCCTTACGAGTTTACCGTTAACGACGGCGCAAAGATGATCTTCTTCCAATTGCAAATTATCGCCGCTGCGCAATTTGATAATTACGTCTTTCTTATCCTTGAAGAAATCGAGAACGACGTCCTTGTACGTAAGTTGCAACGTAATCTCCGACGGCGCTTCATATATATTTTCGTCGTAAACGACGTCTGCGATACCGCCGCCGATGTTATCGAACAGGTCGTTGTTGCAGTGGATATATAACTCTTCCTTTGCTCTTGTCAGACCGACGTAAATTTTACGTTTCTCTTCATCGGTATTGCAAGGGACGTTATTCAGAAGCATATATACCGTATCGAATTCGCGACCTTTGGATTTGTGTATGGTAGATACCGATACCGTTTCTTTTTCTTCCGTATAGAAATCTTCGTATTTCGATTCTTTGATGAATTCTTCCAAATCCATTCTGTATTTTGTTTTATTAACTTTTTCAAAATCCAGAAGCATCTTTAAGCAGATTTCATAGCAGGAGCTTTTATTATATGAGTTTTCCAAACGTTTTTTTGCGTCTTCCCATAATGCGTCCGAAATGACCGGGTTTTTTAATTTGTTATCTATTTGTTTTAAGAAAAACCTGATTTCGGCAAGATTATACATCTGAAAACCGTCTGTCGATTGAATGAGTTTCGCAGGTATATTGTTCCGGTTAAGTACGCCCGATACTCTCAACGCCTCGTCGTTGGTGGTTGTTAAAACGCACACCGAGCCTTTATGTTTTCTTTCAATAATACAATTAACTATCGGCTGTTCTGGATTCGAGTCGTACTTTGTTATTTTAACTATGCCGTCAAAATTTCTTACGGGAATTCCGTCATCCGTTTTCATTCTTGATTGTATTGTTTTTGCGAAGGCGTTTGCAAAGTTTACGATGTTTTTACCGCTTCTGTAATTTTCGGTCATTTCATATTTCTTTGCGCCGTGGTCTTCAATAAGTTCTTTAAGATACTTTGAGTCGGAGCCTCTGAATTCGTATATATTCTGGTCATCATCTCCGACGGCAATGATTCGCATATCGTCGTTACGATTCATAAGCGCTTTTATTAAAGCGAACTCGTTTTCATCCATATCCTGCGCTTCATCGATAACGACGACCGTTTTTGTTATTCTGCCTGATTCTACTTCGCCGTTGTTAATGAGTTCCGCCGCATCTTTAACCACGTTTTCCGATTCTTCGAGACTGCCGATTTTACCCAACAAATCAAAACAGTAAGAATGAAAGGTTTTTATTTCCACAAAAGCAGCCGCGTTACCTATCAATCCGATAAGACGTTTCTTGAATTCGGTGGCGGCGGCGCGGGAAAACGTAATCATAAGCAGTTGTTCGTGTTTTACGTCTTCAAGCAAAAGAAGCGATGCCAGTTTGTGGACTAAAACTCTCGTCTTTCCGCTACCGGGACCTGCGGCGACAACGATATATTTTGATTCGTCGTCGGTGATAATTTCGGATTGTTTGTCGGAAAGTTCGTCGAACAATTGATTGTATTTTTCCGGAGTAATGTTTCTTTCGATTTCTGCCGCGCGGTTTCCTTTAAAGTATTTCGCAATAAAACGCTTAAAGTCCATCCGGAAATAATCGTTTACGAATCGTAACGCCGCGTTATAATCGCGTACCATCATATTGGCATATTCGCCTATAATATGGATTTGTTGTATTTTCTGCTTGTAAAATTCGCTTAACAAACGATAATCTTCGTTTTTATAACGTATCTTGTTGTCCATCACAAGCCGTTTTATTTCCATTCCGTTGTAAGTAACGAGGAAACCGCCTTGCAACGCGATTGCTCCTATTTTAGAAAGATATAAAAGAGCGTCTTCTATATCGGCGGAAGTTACGGGTGTGTCGTATGGTTCCGGATTTGTCGTTTTTTTATACGATTCGTATAAACCGACCAAAGAAAAACAGACAAGAACTTCTTCGTCCTGCATATCGGGCGCTTTTGCGCTCATGCGATATAACTCTTCGACAATAAATTTGCAGATGTTGTGCCTTTTTTTCGATTTCGCCGACAGTTTGTCAACCGCAAGGGCGGGGATATAATCCGTTCTGTTCTGAGAGTTGAATTCGCTTTTGCGTATATATCCCTTAATCGTCCAGAAATAATTGATGGTTCTTATATTTTTTACGGTCGAAGCTCTGACACCTTCTTTAATGGCGGCGTCGTTTAATTCTTTCAGGTTGAAACTGCAGCCCTCTTCTGTAAGTTTTGACAGGATAAAAGATTCGAGTTTTATAAATTTCTCGAGAACGAGTAACGCTTTATTCTGAGATTCCGAGCGTTTAATATATGCCGTCATATCCTGCGAGTCCTGAAGAAGTTTAATTTCCCTCATCCGATTAACAATATCGATTACTTCTTCTTTCTTTATGGCTAAATTATCTGCAATATAGTCGATTCTCGATTCCGCGTCGTCATTACCCGCATCGGCTCTGCTTCTGCTTGAAATGAGATATTTTATAATTCTCTTCGCCGACAAACGTTCCGTTTTGTTAAATAATTGAGACTTTTCGATCATATCGGATGCTTCCTGCATATTTTTAACCAATATGCTCGTCGCATAAATGTGAGGAACGTTTCTTCCGCGTTTAACGTATCCTGCGGTTTCGAGAGCGGATATTGCGGTTTTTACCCTTGTTTCGATATCGGCAACGGAATCATCCCAACCTGCTTGTCTTGCTATTTCCAAAGCGGAGCAGCAGATTTTGTTCCTTGTTTTCGTCATATCTTTGACGGCTTTCCAGACCTGCTGAATTTCGCTTATACTCAACTTTGTTTGGTTAAGCAATATAAAATGCTTATCCAGGTCGTTGTCGCTATACAAAACGTAACATTCGGCTTCTAACGATTGGTCGCGCCCGGCGCGGCCTGCTTCCTGAACGTAGTTTTCAAGAGAGTCGGAAATGTCGTAATGGATAACCAGTTTAACGTCTTTTTTATCTACGCCCATACCGAAAGCGGAAGTCGCAACGATGACCTGAACTTCATTTTTAATAAACGCTTCCTGATTGGCTATTTTTTCGGAAGATTCCATCTTTCCGTTAAACGGTTTTGCGCGGAATCCGTCTTTGGTAAGTTTTTCGGCGAGCGTCAACGTTCTTTTTGTTCTTGATGCGTAAACGATTGTCGGACAATTTTTCGCTTCTATCAAAGAACGAAGCGTGTTGTATTTTTCATCTTCCGTTTCTTTATATAAAACGGCGTAATGCAAGTTTGTTCTCGTTGCGTTTGTGGCGAAAATTTCAAGATCGAGGTCTAATTTTCTCTTAAAATAATCACATATATCGGTTATTACTTTTTGTTTTGCCGTTGCCGTGAAACAGGAAACGGGAACAGGGTTTTTTAACTTTTTTTTCTTTTGAAGTTCTCTGATAAAATCGCCGATATATAAATAGTCGACTCTGAAATCCTGTCCCCACGCGGAAAAACAGTGCGCTTCGTCGATGACGAAACGGGCTACGTTTCTCGACATCAGCAGGCGTTCTATAGTTTTCGACCGCAACTGTTCGGGTGAAATATAGAGTATGGATGCCGTTCCGTTCATAACTCTGTCAAGAGAATCTTTTCTTTCTACGGGGCTTAACAGTCCGTTAATCGTAACCGCATCCGCAAGTCCTCTTTCTTCGAGATTATCGACCTGGTCTTTCATCAGCGATTGAAGAGGGGAAATAACGACCGTAAGTCCGTGAATGGCTTCGCCTGCCATAAGAGCAGGGAGTTGGAATGTGATAGACTTTCCGCCGCCTGTTGGAAATACTGCAAGAAGCGATTTGTTTCTTACTGCCGCCTCCGCGGCTTTTTCCTGAAGAGGTTCTCCGTTATAAGTTCTGAAGCCGTCAAAACCAAAGAAATTTTTTAATTGTTTATGTATATCTAATTTCGAGTTGCAATAATCGCAACCGCCGTCACACGGAGTATGTCTTAAAAATGTTAAAACGTTTTCCACTTTCGGATAGTTTCTGAGTACCCAGAAAGGAGTGACGGAAGTTTTATCGTCGCAGTTTATAATAGCCAAAGCGTAAGCGAGTTCTATGGGATAATGCTTCATCATTAGACCGATATCTGCATTGGCGCATATTTTACCTTCAAATTCGCTTTTTACGGCATGCTCGTTCAAACCGTACGGCTTAAAGTTTATATACTTAAAAAATCCTTGAAATTCGGGATATGGATATAATAACGCGCATAAAATCCATTTCATTCTGGAAGACAATGCCTGAAAGGCGTTTACTTCATCGTAAAATAAATCCTTCGCCTTTATCGCGTCGTTAAGCGGATTGTTGAGTTCGTCTGTCTGGAGTTTATCGTCTTTAAGTAATTTATGATATGGTTTTTTGGGAAAAACGAGCGGCGACATATAAAGCGTATCGATATAATCGGGCGTATTATTTTTATCGAACAGTTCGCCTATATATTTTAGGTCGTGATGAATTATATTATGACCGCAAACAAACCTGATATCTTTAACAAAATCGGAAAAATTCTGCTTGTCGGCAGAGTGAAACTGCTTGTTTTCTTTAATCGCCCCTAAATCGACTGTCACGCCTTCGTTTGTTATTTCGCTGTCAATAAATACTATCGATTCCATATTTTCTCTCGCCGGTTCTTTTAACCGATATTTCTCCGGTTCCCGCAAATTAATTGTATATTGTTAATTGTATATTATATAAAAACAAAAGTCAAGAAAGAATGAAACCGGGGCTTAAAAACGATGACAAAATAACTGTTTTGTAGCCCCCGCGCGCGCCGGACAAGAATAAAACAGAAGAACGGAATCGGAAGGCGATAACACGGAAATCGCGCCGAAAGAGTATCGGTTGAAAAAAAAGATGGTTTTACGGAATTATTTGACTTAAAAGCAAAAAAATGTTAGTATATTAAAAAATGTTGGCATACAGGGCAAGGTTCATTATATATTGTCCGGCATAGAAGCCCCTCCGGCTAAGGTGAAAGAATGGATAAAGAAATTCGGAAAATAGGAATTGCGCAGTTTAATCCTTATATCAGGCTTGTAAACAGGCTGGTTTCGGCAGAACATTCCAGCCACATCATTCCCTGGAGAATATTGTACGATTTTGAGATGATTTTCGTGACAAAGGGGAAACTGCAGGTTGTGAAAGAAGATTCTTCATACTACATAAACGAATGTTGTTTGCATATCATGCCGCCGTTCGTAAGGCATACCAGAATTGTTCCGGAGGGCATAACCACAAATTATTTCAGCGTGCATCTTGATTTTACTTTTGACGAAAGCAGCCCCGATTTTTCCGCCTCGGAAGTTTATCAGGTTCCGTGCAACAAAAAACTGAACATCGTGCCGGATAACGACAAACTGAAAGAGGAAAGACCTAATTATAAACTCGATATAGCGGAAATCGTGGAAAGTTACGAAGTGAAAAACAAAAATCTGTTCACCGAACTTTTCAACAAACTTTACGAGTCTTATAATATAGGTACGACAAGCGAAAAGTTGAAATGCAAAGCGTATCTTATCCTTATCTTTACAAGTTTTCTGGACGACCTCAGTTTAAACGACGCCGCAAACAATAATAACCCCGACTATGTTTCGCAGTTTATCGATTACGCGATGAATCACTACGCCGATAATATCGACCTTAACGAAATCGTTAAAGAATACGGGATTTCTCCCAGCAGATTCAGAGCGATTTTTAAAAGTCAGATGAACAGAGCGCCGTGGGAATACGTTATAGATTACAGAATAGAGCAGGCGAAGAAACTTTTATTGTCGGGAAAATTCAACACGACGGAAGTGTCTTACATGGTCGGTTACGACGATATACATTACTTTTCAAGGCTGTTCAAACAAAAAACGGGTTGCTCGCCTATGGGATACGTAAAAAAATACAAACAATAAAAAAGTGCAATTATTTAGTCATTTTATCTAAATACAAATCGAAAACTCCGTGTTACAATATAGTTGACACGGAGTTTTTATGCGCAAAAAAGGTTTATACAAGAAAATAAATTATCCGGTTAGCGTGAGAAAACGATCGGGAACGATCGGGGCGGAAAATATTTCAGATCACGAGGGATCACTTATTATTTGCGGCGGCGAATACGTCGTATACGATATGGGTGCGGCGTCCGTCGGCGGTTATCCCGTATTTAACGTTAAAAGTTTTGACGGCAATCCGAAACTGCATATTTCGTATTCCGACAGATTTTCGACTTATGAAAAAGAGGACGGCGGTTATAACGGCGACTTCGGACGAGATACGTGCAAATATCTCGGCGTGGAACTGCCGGTTATGCCGGGAAACCCTTACAGACGCGAGGACTATTCCATAAACAGAACGGGCGAATACGTATATCCGCTCGTGCAAGGGCAGGAAAGATTCGTATATATTTCCGTTTCGGGGACTTCGGAAGATAAGGTGGAATTGTCGGATTTTTACGTTTACGATAATTCCATAGACAACGAATTGTACGGGGAGTTTTGTTCGGACAATCTGATTCTGGACAAAATATACCTCGCGGGAGCGAGGACGATAAGGCTCGCGACGATAAACGCGATGCAGTTTGAAAACGTCAACGGAAAATTGTTGCTCCGCAAGTTGACGAAATCACCCGAAAAGGCGGTCCTTAAAGGACTTGATCTTAAAAAAGCGGAATTGGAAGCGGTGTTTGAACTCTCTCTCAATCCCGAGCATAGCACGGGCGTGGGCGTTGCGATTTTTTCCGACGGAAAAAGCGGATACGAATTGACTATAGAGGATAGCGGCAGAGTTCTGCTGAAAAACGGAAGCGAAACGCTTTTCGAAGGTCGGACAGATGCGTTAAAAGACAATCTCGGTTATACATTGAAGGTTTCCGCCGACGAACACGGCATAACGGCGCGACTGGACGGTAAAATCATCGTCGACTACAAAGATATTGTAAAAACGCGTGATTCGGTCGGTTTCTGCATGAAGAAGGAATGGAGAGCCGTGATAGTCAAACTGAAAGTCGTCGCCGACGGAAAGGAATACGAAGACGCCATAAATTGCGAGAATTATAATATTTGCGAAAGCGGATATTTTATTTCGGACGGAGCGAAAAGGGACAGACTTCCCTGGACGGGTGATCTTGACTGGGCTTTCGGGAGCGGTTTTTACTGTTTCGGAAGCAGATGCGAAGCGGTCAATACGTTGAAGGTGCTCGGATTCAACCAGAATCCCGAAGGCTATATTTACGCGACCGAATATCCCGAAAATACCGTTAAACCCGAAAGGAATGAATACGGATACTATCAATCGGATATGTTTTCGGCGTGGTACGTGGTTTCCGCTCTTACTTATTACAGGTTAAGCGGAGATCTTCGCGTGAAAGATTTCTATGAAATCATGAAGAATTGCGCAGACTATCTCTGGGATTACGTGGATAAAAACGATTATTTGTTTGACCAGAGATACGAAACGAGCAAAGGACTGTGGGATCATAAGTTAGGCGACGTCGGAAAAAACGCCTATACGAACCTGATAATATGCGATATGTACAAAAACCTCGGTGAGTTTGCGGAAGAAATCGGGTTTGCCGACGACGGCGACGAATTTTTAAACAGACATTCGCTGATGACGAAAGCGATAAACGAGTATTTATACGACGCGGCAGCGGGCGGATTTATCAAAAAAGTCGGGACGAACGAATTGTGCGATCTGGCGAATCCTTACGCTATGGCGAAAAAAATGGTTACTGCCGCGCAGGCGGAACAAATTGCCGCGCAAGCGGAGAAAATAACTCACTGCTACGGCAAGATAATCGCGCTTATGGCGAAAGGACTGTACGAATACGGGTATAAAGAAACCGCCGAAAAACTTTTGTTCGGCAAACACGCGTTGTTGAATCCTGACGGTTCTTTATCCGCTTACGTAGACTGGGTGTCGGCGATCGACAACGACGATTTGCCCGAAACCGTTTACGAGTGCATGCACAACCCGCCGATAGATTTCGGAGCGGAAAAGAATTGGGGCGATTTGTCGCACCCC
>ENA-OOXT01001205-OOXT01001205.1-human-gut-metagenome-genome-assembly--contig:-NODE-1205-length-17349-cov-3.693535_pt1 | contig 17349 bp, 13 predicted proteins | sample MGYA00241590_ERZ501349 | MGnify/ENA primary metagenome ERZ501349 (study PRJEB25962, sample SAMEA2042838) | human gut metagenome | biome: human gut; feature: human-associated habitat; material: faeces...
TTGTATACATTATTTTTTCTCCTCCAATATCTGAAAATGTGAAACAGATATTGGAGGAGGACCCCGGCAGCAGGCGGGGTATAAAAGACGTCTGCTCCCGCCCGTGGGCGGAAGATCTATAATTTGCTCTGCGTGAAGACAGTGATGTATGCGCGGAGACCGTGCTTGTGTGTGCGTCCCCCATGCCGGAGGGGAAACACCGACATGGGAAATAGAGAAATGATGTGAAAATGAAGCGGTATGCCCAGCTGTACGAAATCGCCAGATGTCATTCACGCAAAGGAGAGTGGGACAGTTCTCCAAGTGCATATGATATGACGATATCCCCCGCAGCCTTTTGATACGCAGACGGGTTTCAGGCCAAAATACTCTGCCGGTGAAACGGAAGTGACTGGATCATGCAGCCGCTATAAAGCAAGGACAGGAAAACGCAGCAGATGCTGCGATTCCCTGTCCTATATTTTATTTCTTTGCGCGAACGGCATAGGTAGTTATGTCTCTGGAATCCTCTCCGTTGGCATCTTTGGCATAAACGGTCACGATGCCACGGTACTGATTGCCAACCGTGCCGTAATAGGTCACAGAGCCTTCGTGAGAGCTTCTGTTATAGGCGACCATATCCGGGTAGTCCACCGGATAGTAATAGGCTACGTTCGTCCACTTGCCGGAGCTATTCTTCTCCTGCAGGACAATGCAGCCGGCGCCAACCTGGGAAACAGTTTTTGTGGCGTCCACGTCAAATTCAATGACGACCCGCCGCTGAGCGCGGCGGAATTCACATAATAGTCGTTCAAGTACAGGCTTGCGCGCCGGGCAGTTGCCAGTGCGGTGGTGCTGAGGCACAGCACAACAAGAACGCTAAGTGCCAGAATTTGAGTCAGCCGTTTTTTCATGATTGATCTTACCCTTCGTTAATGGAATCAATCATAGAATTGATCTCTTCATCGGAAAGGTCACCGCTGATAACGACCTGAAGATTATCAACGGTCCAAGTTACATTGCGGTTATCCACATTCGACAGAATGTAGTAATCTATCCCGTTGATGTTCCGTACATCGAACTCGCCGGAATCTTTTTCAAGGAACGCTTTCGATGCTTTCAGCGCAGTCGTAAATCGGTGTATGGTGATGCTGTACTCAGACTCGCCGTTGCTGTATTGCGCTCGGATTTTTGTGGAGTCCAGAAGAACCCTGCAATAGACCTCCGTACACTGATACCCACTGGGATACCATGTGGGGAGAATAGACGGATCGATTGCTTTTGCCTCAAGTGCTTCAGACAAAGTAGCGTATGTTACAGAAGTTGGTGAAGACTGTGTTTCTGTGAATTGAGCAGGGCCGAAATGGAAAACATCCTTTGTCCAGCGTGCGATGCTCTTGAAAATGTCGATCCCGCTTGCAGATGCGATCACCGTACAGCTTAAAGCAGCTGCGAGTACTGCGGCAACCAAACCACGAGAAATTCTGTGATTGTTGTTTTGGCGGGGTGTAGACGTTGTCTTGCTATGTGTATGTTTTTTGGAAACTTTCTTCAGGAGCAGCGCGTGCTTGGCTTTGAAGGCAGCCAATGCTTCTTCGGGTTTCTTTTGCTCCGGCATTGGGGCCTTTTCCTCCAGCACCTTCAGGTAAGCATCGATAGCGTCTAAATCGACTTCCAGATCTGACCACTTCATGGTTTGAGTCAACTCGTCCAGCAGCTCCTGTTCTGATTTTTCTCTAAGATGTTCCAGTTTTTGAGCCGAGCAGTTCCCGTTCCCGCCGACTGGGTCATGTCGTTTCTCAGACATCTCTGGCATATACTAGGCACCTCCCTGTATATACTGTTTCTATTAGGGGAAGAAATGTTGCATCATTTCTAAAAAAATTTATTTTTCTTGGTCAGTAACAAAAAATGCGCTTTTGCGCGAAAAAATCTGGAGCGGCAACTGACTTCCGATATGCCTAATATGGGGGCAATTTCGGCATATGTCAATTCCTTCTCCAGCTTTAATATTAAAATATCTCGTTCATCCGGACTCAGCCCCTGCGGAAGAAGGTGCTCCAATGGTTCTGGACTGCTTTGGATATCTGCGGTTTCCTCCAGAATATCCAGTGAGAGCGTTGGATGCAGGTCGCGCCGTTTGATGTAGTTGCCAATCAGGTTCCGCAGAATCTTGAAAAGGTAAGCGTCTGGATTTTCTATGTCCATTTCATCGGTATGCTGGTAATAAACAAGGAACGCCTCGTTTGCTAAATCCTCTGCATCTCCTTTATCATGTATGATATGAAAGGCGTATTGGCTGAGACGGGTGTAGTTGCGTTTATACACTTCGTCGAAGCCTTCAACCTGTGGAGTTGAAATCATAATCCCATCCTTTTCAATCAAATTATCTTCACTCACTGTCCGGCGGCGAGTCGTTATCCGGATCGCCATCTTTCAGATAATCGTTGATCTCCGGAATGTTGATTAGCTCGGCGGGACTAATGCTCAGTGCATTGGCAATTTTCATGATCATTTTAATGCTCGGATTCTTGGAACGCCCATTCATAATGTTGTCCAATGAAGAGTGCGGAATACCGCCCATAGAAGCTAACTGGTTGATGCTGATATCACGGCAATCACAAAGTTGCTGGATTCTTTCTGCGAGAATTGAGGAAACCGACAACCAGACCACCTCCCGGACAGTTTTCTTTATAATAGCAAGAGAATGGGGGAAATTTGCCTATATATAGGCTATCCGAGGGGTAGATTTTGCTCATATATAGGCTGATTTTTTCAGTTTTCCCACAAAAGAACCAGGTTATCAAAAAGTGAACCCTGCAAAATAACAGCACAGCACCTACGAAGCGAAGGATCGCAGGCGCTGTGCTGTTGTTGGAATATGGCAATGCTGCCAAAATAATATTTTTTTCGACGGTTTGCAACGTTTTTCGAATCTGGCGAAACATATCATTATGGACAGGTCCCAGTGAACCTGTCCGGGAATGATTTTACTATGTTTGGAAGATAAGGAGAATGTGTTAGGTGTTGTTATGCTGGCGTTTTCTGTTATGTTCTGGTACTTGGACAGCTTTTTCCTGGCGGCAGAGAGAAACTACCGCAAAATTTATGGATGGGTACTTCAGGAAAGGGAGAAGGGAAGCCGTGAACTGCTGTATGAGCTGAACTTCAAGGAGTTTGAATCGAAAGAATCCTTGAAAGGTACGGCAATATGGGAAACCGCCTTTTCCAAGACCCTGAAGTGGTTTTATGGGATTCCAACAGTTATCAGTATTGCGTATCTTGTGGTTCAACTGATTCAGTATTGTCCATGCAAAGGAGTTTGAGCTATGGCACATAAGACGTTTATTTCTTATAAATATTCCGAGAGCCGGGAATTGCGTGATCGCATCATCCAGGCAATGGGCAGCGATGCAGCTTACTATACTGGCGAAACCAGTGAATCGCCGGATATGAGTGACTTGAAAACGGCGACAATTCGCAAGAAACTCGCGGATATGATCTACTCAACATCTGTGACAATCGTAATTATTTCTCCGCACATGAAGGAGAGTAATTGGATAGATTGGGAAATTGAATACAGCCTTACACAAACGACCAGAAATGATCGAACATCGAGAATAAATGGAGTGGTAGGCGTTGTTATGAAAGTCAATGGCGGATATGATTGGTTTATTCATCCAAGAACAAATTGCCATGGGACGCAGGTTGTTACATACGACAATTCCCTGCTGTATCCGATTATCTCCAACAATCATTTTAACTCGGAACCAGAACAATGGCACTGTAGCCAGTGTAAAACGTTTGACTGGCTCAATGGTTCTTATATTGAATATGTAAAGGAAGAAGACTTCCTGTTAAACCCGAGTATGTATGTAGAAAATGCGTATACCAAAAGCCAGAATGGTGGAGCAGGTTATCGCCTGCAGCGTACTCGGAAGAATTGACGTTTACTACCCTCGTAGAAATTTAATTTCTATGAGGGTAGTACTCTATATGCTGCTGCAAAAGGAGAACCACCCCTCGTCATGGATTGAAATATTGTGTGCAACAACTTAGTAAAAACACATGACATTGAGAAAAAGGGCAGATATACATAAAATTTCGACATTTTGCAACGTTTTTCGATTCTGATGAAACAATACTTATGGCAGGGTAAAAATACCAGACCTGCCAGTTAAAAATGTACGAAGGGAGGGTAGACCAACAAGTAACCTCGCAAACACAAGACAACAAAGGCAGAAAAAAATTTTAGGAGGGCACAAATGAGACCGCGAACAAAGAAATTTGGCAAACGATTCCTTTCGCTTTTCCTGAGTTTGGCAATCTGTGCGACATTGCTCCCGACCGTCGCACTGGCGGAGGATGCGGAGCTAATCAAGTTCAAGAACATGCACATGACTGTGCTGCGGAACGGCACAGCGGTTGCAAATTATGACTATTTCTCGAAAGACAATGATTTTGAACACGATATTGCATTTGCACTGAATGATACATGGGTCAAGCTGGATTATGTAATTTCGTATTCTCAGTATGTGAGTCTGGAACTCTATAAAATGGCAGATGGTCAGGACTGGCAGACTGGAAATCCCCTGAAGCTGGAATCCTACATTGATCCGAATTCTCCACCGGACTACGGTGCGGATGTCGATGAAGAATTCCTTGGCGATTTTATCGGTTATCTGAACGGCGTTCGTGTGACTGACAATGTAACGCCGGTCGATGAAAGCGTCGACTTTGTTGAGTATCAACGGATCGATGAAGATGATTGGAATGAGATCGTCTGGGACGCCATTAAGCGTGATGACGGTGACCGTTCCGGTTGTACTACAGCAGAGAATATTTATGCTTTTGGCTTTGAGGGCGAAAGCTATGCCCACTATAAGCAGGAAAAGGACGATGCACTGAATCAAGCAGCTGACCATCCTGCGGCGCTCCCGGATACAAGCCCTGCTGAGGAGCCCGTTTCTTCTGAGGCTCCAAATCCTGCGGAAGATGTGGATGATGTGGCACCCTCTGATGAAATTGAAGATACAGCGGGAGAAGCTGCAGCAGAGCCGACGTCGGAGAACTCCGACATCTTAGGCACGGAGCCTGTTGATGCCGAAACTCCTGATAGCGAGAACGATGACACTGACGTGGCTGCGGCAGATGACACTGCGGCTGCACTGAATCAGGAGACCGTATCCGAAGAGGCTGACCATAGTGATGAAACGGCAGCACCGGCGGATGATGTGATCAGCCAACCAGAGGAATCTGAGGGGACAGATGCTCAGACTCCCGAGGACACGCAGGAAGAAACTCCGGCGGAGTCTATTCCCGAAGAAACGGATGAAAGTGTTGATGAAGCTCCAGAGGATGCTTCCACAGAGAAACCCGCTGAGCAGCCCGAGGACTATGTGGAACTTGAAGACGAATCCGCAGTTCTGCTTGGCGATACGGCGTTTTTCTCTGACCGGGATGCCGCAGGCGGAGAGACGATTCAAAATATCTTCTTGTGGGACGGTTATGTTGAAAATGACGGAAAGGTGTTTAAGCCGGATTATGAACCAGGCCGCTATGTGATCGTCATGCAGCCGGTCAATCCCGCGACAGCACCGTACAACAGCTTCCTTGCCTTTGAAGTTGTTGATAGCGAAAGTATCAGCGATACTTTCCAGAATATCAACAGCTATGAAGACTTCCTGAAAATTGTAAATGAACTTGCATGTCCGGCAGAGCCGGTTGATCTGCTCACAGGCAGCTTCAAGTGGGAATACACGGATTTCTCCTTGTACGGAGATCATGACCTGCCGTTTACCCGCTACTATGAATCCAAGGATGCGGCATTTGAACATGGATTTGGACACGGCTGGAGCACAGACTACACCGCAGAATTGGAATTCCATGATTTGTATACCACAGCTATTTTGCCCAAGGGTGTCCGGCTGAACTTTACGCTGGACTTCGATGGAAGTTATTATGCTGCCGGTGATTATTCCCTGAGTGAAACAGCAGATGGTTACGTGCTGTATAACAGCAAAGCAGGGAAAATCTGGAGCTTCAATGTTGCCGGAAAGCTGACAAGCATCGAAGAAACTGATGGCAATACGATCAACTGCACCTACTCCGGTGGAAAGCTGACGGAAATTTCCGGTGACGCAGGCAGCTTTACGCTGTCTTACAGCGGCGATCATGTGACGAAGGTTACTGACAGCACTGGCCGCAGTATTGATCTGACCTATGACGGTGATAACCTGGTATCTGTCCGAAATCCCGACGCAGACAGCCTGCGCTTTTCCTATGATGCAAACGGCTATCTTGCTTCTGTGGAAAATTTTGAGGGACAGGTTTATGTGGAGAACACTTACGATGAAAGCGGACATGTGATTCACCAGTATGCCGCCAATATCGGAACCTTTGACTTCTCCTATGATTTTGATGCCAGACACAATATCTGCACAGGCACAGATGGCTATTTGTGCGAGATCTGGTACGATGAACTGGGACGAATCACGGCTTCCAAGGATGCCAGCGGCACACAGCATGTTACCTACAACGAGCTGAATCAGGTGACGAGCCGTACCGACCGGGAAGGAAATACCACGGAATTCGAGTACGATGCTGTCGGTAACAAGTCCAAAATTACATACGCGGACGGGACCTATGAACAGTTCAAGTATGACAACAACCGTCAGGTGACTTGGATGCGGGATCGTAATGGCAGCGAATCCTCCTACACCTACGATGACCACACCCACATGACGTCTAGCACGGATGGGCGCGGCAATACCACTCGGTATACCTATGATAGTGACGGAAATATGACCTCCGCTACCAATGCCCTGAACGAGACGATTTCCTATACCTATGATGCCAATGGCAACTGCACCGCCATGACGGATGCACTGGGCAACACAACCCGATACGCCTATGACGGGCAGGGACGATTGGTATCTGCAACAGATGCTAACGGCGGTGTGACCAACTATGAGTATACCACTGCGGGCAAGCTGGTGAAGATTACCGATGCAGATGGTAATGTCCAGACCTATGAGGTGAACGGCAACGGTTTCAACACGGTTGAATCCGACTGGATGGGGAACCTGACCCGGTACACCTATGATACCCAGAGCAATGTGACTTCTGTGACAGATCCTCTGGGCAATCAGACACTCTATACCTATGATGATCGCGGCAACCTCTCTACGACCACGGATGCCAACGGTCATACCACCAGCTATACCTATGATGCTTCCGGGCGCATGATTTCCATGACGGACGCCAACGGAAATGTCTGGACGTACAGCTATAATAACGAAAGCCAGATGACCTCCGTGACCGATCCCACCGGCGGCAAGGTCACCATCAACTATGACGAGGTTGGCCGCACTACTTCTACCAAGGATGCCAATGGCAATACTACCCGCTATACCTATGATGGTGTTGGCAACACCACGAAGGTTACGGATGCCCTCTCTCACAGCACTTCTTACGAATACGATGAGAATGGCAACCTGACCTCCATGACTGACCGCAACGGTCATACCACCACTTATGTCTATGATGCAGAGAATCGTCTGACCAGCACCACGGATGCAAAAGGCAACACAACTTCCTACACCTATGACGCCAATGGTCAGATGACCAAGACCACCTCTGCCATGGGTGCGGAGACTTCCAGCACCTATGATGCACTGGGGCGTCAAATCTCTTCGACGGACGCACTGGGTCATGTGACCAGCTATGAATATGATGTGCTGGGACGTGCAACGAAGATTACTTATGCGGATGGCGGCTTTGTTGCCTACACCTATGATGCCAATGGTCAGGTACTGACTGCCACGGATGAACTGGGTGGCGTTACCAGCTATATCTATGATGCCAATGGGCAGCTTACCAGCGTGACCGATGCCATGAGTGGCGTCACTGCGTATGCTTATGATGCTGTCGGCAACGTGACCTCTGTGACCGATGCCATGGGTGACGTGACCGCCTATACCTATGACAAAGTGGGCAACATTGCTTCTGTTACAGATGCCAATGGTAATATGACCGGCTATACCTATGACGCCCTTGGTCGCGCTGTTGCTATTACGGATGCCAATGGCGGAGTGACCCGTGCAGAGTACGATCATAATGGGAACATCGTCAAGGCTGTCGATGCCGAGGGCAATGCCACCACCTATGTCTATGATGCGCTGGACCGTCTTACCAGCTATACCAATGCTGAAGGCTATACTTTCTCCTTCAAGTATGATAACGAGGGAAATACGGTTGCCTCCACTGACGGTAACGGCAATACCACTCGCTATACCTACGATGGACTGAACCGTGCAGTCTCCAGCACCAATGCCGAAGGCAATACTGCATACAATACCTATGACGCGGATGGTCGTATGGTAAAGTCTGTCAACGAAGAGGGCGCGGAGACCGCCTATGCCTATGATGCGGATGGTCGCCTGATTTCTATGACGGACGCACTCGGCAATGTAACGGCATTTGAATATGACAGCCGAGACCGGGTCATCAAGGTCACCGATGCCAAGGGCAACGCGACCACGTTCACCTATGACCTGGCTGGCAATGTCAAGAGCGAGACCAATGCCAAGGGCGTTGTTACCAGCTATGTCTATGATGCCAACGGCAACCTCACCTCTATGACGGACGCCGCAGGCACCGTGACCTATACCTATGATGCGCTGAACCGTGTTACCAGCATGAAAGATCGCCGCGGCAACACGCAGTTCTTCACCTATGATGCGACGGAACGGATCGTACAGGTCAAGGACCGCAATGGCAATGCTACCCAGTATGTTTATGATGGCAACGGAAACATTGTAAAGACCATTGACGCACTGGGAACGGAGGCTGTGTTTAGCTACAATAAAAACGACCAGCTGGTGTCTACCGACCTCCACCGCGTGGATACGCTCAATGGCGTGGACTCTCACGAAATCACGCTGTATGAGTATGATGGTCGGAACCTCGTTACCCGCGAAGTTAATGCCCTGGGTGACAGCACCATCTATGTCTACGATGGGAATGGAAACATGGTCTCCAAGACCGACGCGGATGGCTATGTGACCCAGTATTCCTACACTGCCCTTGATTTGGTGCAGAAAATCAACTACAATGGGGCAAAGGAAGTCTCCTACCAGTATAACAAGGTCGGCGAAGCGGAAGGAGACTCAGGGGAGCTGACCTTTCAGGGCACCCGGTATCTGAATTTCCGCCGGGAGGGCGCGGAATAAAATTTTGGGAAATTTTGTAGTATTTGCCCGGAGGATAGCAAGTATATAGATGAACACACGGCAGGGCTGCCGGTGTGATTGATGAGGCGCGGTATGAAGCGTATCGGAGCCGGAAGAAAACCTGAAAGGGGTATTTTACTCCGAAAGTGAAAATAAACTGCTGTATCTTTCCAATTCCATGATGTATTCCGCCGTCCTTTTGCTGTACGCTATTCTCAGGCAAAGGGACGGCGTTCCAAAAACCGGAAAAGGAGCTGAGGGCCATGGGGCCAGAGAGCGGCTGTTGACCATCCACTTGATGGAATTATTGAGAAAAGACGGAAAATATGCAATAAAATTAGGGTTGGAACCGTCTATAAAAGTGAGAGTCCTTGCAGAAAAGAAATATAGTGGGGGAGCCCATGGGGCGGAAAGGGAGAGCCAATGAAATACGCGGCAGATTTTAGGCAGGAAGCCAGAGCGGCGCTTCAGGGGAAATGGCCGTTGGCCATTCTGGTGGGATTGGTGGCGGCGATTCTGGGAGGAGCCACTTCCGGCGGACCTGAATTTAAGATCAATTTTACCGGCGGCAGCCTGAACGCGAATATTCAATATGCCGGACAGACCATCTACTCTTGGGGGGACGGGATCACACCGGGACTGCGGGCAGTTCTGGTTGGCGGCGCGATCTACCTGATCTTAGCGGCAATCGTGCTGGGGGTCCTGTATTTCATTCTGGGCAGTGTTATCGAAGTGGGCTATGCCCGGTTCAACCTGAACCTGACCGCCGGAGAAAAGCCGCCCTTTGAGACCCTGTTTTCCTACTTCCCCTATTGGAAAACCATAGCTGTGACAATGCTGCTTCAAGCCGTGTATATTCTTCTTTGGACGCTGCTGCTGATCATCCCCGGCATCATGGCTTCTTACAGCTATGCCATGACCGGCTACATTCTGGCGGAGCATCCGGAACTGACAGCCGGCGAAGCCATCGCACAGTCCAAGGCTATGATGGCGGGGAACCGCTGGCGGCTGTTCTGCCTGCAATTCAGCTTTATCGGATGGGACATCCTGTGTGCTCTGACGCTGGGCATCGGCAATCTGGCCCTGCGGCCTTACAGACATGCTGCCGAAGCGGCGTTCTACCGAGGGCTGTGTGGCGGTACGGTGCCCGAAGACGAGGAATACTCCGCATAAGTATTGTCATCCCTTAAAAACTACATAAAGAAAAAGAAAAGGAGAACCACATGGACATTTTACTGAAGGCAATTCCCATTGCGATTCCCGTGATCCTGGTCATTCTCATTTTCCTGATGGGCTACGTGAAAGCACCCCCCGACGTGGCCTACATCATCTCCGGCCTGCGGAAGCACCCCAAGGTGCTCATCGGTAAGGCCGGTATCAAGATCCCCTTTCTGGAGCGGGTGGATAAGCTGATCGTCCGCCAGATCTCCATCGACATCAAGTCCGAGGGTTACATTCCCACCCAGGACTTCATCGGCGTGGACGTGGACGCCGTGGCCAAGGTGCGGGTCATGACAGACCCGGAGGGCATCCAGTTGGCCATGAAGAACTTCCTGAATATGACGGAGGACGACTTCAACCGGGCTATCGTGGATTCCTTGCAGGGCAACATGCGTGAGATCATCGGCACCATCACTCTGAAAGAGATCTGCAATGACCGTAAGAAGTTCGGCGACGAGGTACAGTCCAAGGCCCAGACCGACATGAACGCCCTGGGCATCCAGATCATCTCCTGCAATATCCAGCGTGTCACCGATGAAAACAGCCTTATCAACTCGCTTGGTCAGGACAACATGAGCAAGATCCAGAAGGATGCTGCTATCGCCAAGGCTGAGGCAGAGAGGGATATTGCCATCGCCCAGGCCCAGGCTGCCAAGGCGTCCAACGATGCCCAGGTGGAGGCGGACATGCACATCGCCCAGAAGCAGAATGATCTGGCGATCAAGCAGTCTGAACTGAAGGTGCAGGAGGATACTAAGCGGGCCGAGGCCGACGCCGCCTACACCATCCAGCAGCAGGAGCAGCAGCGCTCCATTGAGACGGCTACCGTCAATGCCCAGATTGCCAAGACGGAGCGCGAAGCCGAGCTGAAGAGCAAGGAAGTCGAGGTCAAGAAGCAGTCCCTGGACGCCGAGGTCCGCGCCGCTGCCGACGCCGACCGTTACCGCAAGGAGCAGGAGGCACAGGCAGCTCTGTATCAGCGGCAAAAAGACGCGGAAGCCGTCCGCTATGAGCAGGAGCAGGCGGCGGAAGCCGCCAAGAAGGCCGCCGAGGCTGCCCGTTTCGCCAAGGAGCAGGAAGCTGCCGGTATCGCCGCTGTCGGTCAGGCGGAAGCCGAAGCCATCCGGGCCAAGGCCCTGGCAGAGGCCGAGGGTATCGACAAGAAGGCGGAGGCCATGAAGAAGTATGGCGAGGCCGCTGTGATCGAGATGATCATGAACGCCCTGCCGGAGATCGCCAAGAACGTGGCGGAGCCCCTCAGCAAGGTGGATAAGATCACCATGTACGGCGAGGGCAACAGCGCCAAGCTCCTCAGCGACATCGTCAACGGTACCACTCAGGTCACCGAGGGCATCAGCGCCGGGATGGGGCTGGACCTCAAGAGCCTGCTGGCAGGTGCCCTGGGCGGCAAGCTGGCGGCGGGCAATTCCCAGCCGGTGCAGGTGACGGTGAATCGCAACGACGGCTCCGAGCCGATCGTGCGCACCGGCGTTGTGGGCTATAACTATAACTACATCTACGAAAACGGCAGCGCCCGCTACAACCAGATCCCCGATCCCACCCGCACGGGCTACATCTTCCTTGGCTGGACGGGCGAGGGCATCACCGAACCGCAGAAGGCCATGGAAATCCCGCAAGGCAGCACGGGCGACCGCACCTACACCGCGAATTGGCAGGTGATTGAATACACCATCATTACGCTGCTGGAAGGGGGCAATGCGGGCTCGTCGGAAGTGTATTTCTACACGGTGGAGCAAACCGTAACGCTGCCGACCCCGACCCGCACGGGCTACACGTTCCTTGGCTGGACAGGCGAGGGCATCACGACGCCGCAGCCGAACGTGACCATCCCGAAGGGTTCGACGGGCGACAAGACGTATATCGAGAACTGGGAACTGACAGAATACAACATCACCATGGATTTGAACGGCGGCAGCGGCGAAACAACTCTGCTTTACACCGTGATAGATGATGAGTTTGCCCTGCCGACCCCGACCCGCAACGGCTACGAGTTTGTCGGCTGGACGGGCGAGGGCATCACGACGCCGCAGACAAGCGTCAAAATTCCAAAGGGTTCGACGGGGAACAAGGCGTATACTGCAAACTGGCAGGTGATTGAATACACCATCACACTGGACACGAACGGCGGCCCAGTCGTGTCTCCGATAAAATACACCGTGGAGGATACCTTCACCCTGCCTTACATTCTCCGTCCGGGCTACGAATTTGCCGGCTGGACCCTCGATGGCAGCGGTATGCTCCCTTTCACGCCGCTCATTATTTACCCTGGCACAACCGGCGACCTCCATTACAAGGCGGAGTGGCGTTTGGCGGAGTACACCATCACCATGGATTTGGACGGCGGCAGCGGTCAAGAAAAGGTGGTTTACACCATAACGGATGAGGATTTCGAGCTGCCGACCCCGACCCGCAACGGCTACGAGTTTGTCGGCTGGACGGGCGAGCGTATCACGACGCCGCAGACAAGCGTCAAAATTCCGAAGGGTTCGACGGGAAACAAGGCGTATACCGCAAACTGGAAGGTGATCAGATACACCATCACACTGGTCACGAACGGCGGCGCAGTCATAGCTTCGATACGCTACACCGTGGAGGATTCCGTCACCCTGCCCATCCCTCCCGACCGTCCGGGCTACGAATTTTCCGGCTGGACCCTCGATGGCAGCGGTCAGTTCCCTTCAACGCCGATGATTATCCCCAAAGGCTCAACCGGCGACCGCATTTACAAGGCGGAGTGGCGTGAGGCGACGTACACCATAACCTTCGTGAGCCACGGCAGAGTATATAATTGGGTTCAATACACCATCAACAACAGCGTTTATTTCGGGGTACCGGAAGAAGAACCGTCCTACTACCTTCCGGGCTATACCTTTGTAGGCTGGAAAATCGACGGCGTAGAAGGAACGCCGCGCTCCTACATGCTGCCCAAGGGCTCGTATGGCAATCGAACGGCGACCATGCTTTGGGAGCCAATTCCGTAAGCGTAAACAAGGAGAACAAGGAGGGGCTGCGCATTGGACTACCTCAGCGTAAAGGAAATGGCGGAGCTGTGGGGCGTTTCCATCCGCATGGTGAATTACTACCTGAATACCGGGCGGATTCAGGGGGCAATCCGGAAATCGGGCGGGTGGCTGATTCCGGCGAATACGCCGCATCCGGCGGATTTGCGCAAGAGCGGGCAGCGCGGGCAGGAAAAAATCCCCCCGCGGATGGCCAAGTGCTATATGCCGCTGATTTCCCGCCCGTGCGACAACGGCTTCCAGAATCTCCTGCTGACCATGAACGACGAGGAGGAACGCGACATCGCCCGCGCCCTGCACCACTATTTCCGCGATGAACACGAGGAAGCCCGCGAAATCAGCGAGAAATACCTGACGAGCAAGTGCCCCGAAATCCGCCTGTCCGCGCTGATTACCAACACGATGGCGATGCTGCAGACGGGGGACACCGCCAAGTGCCGCCGGAATCTCGAAATGATTCAGCGGGACGGGCAGCGCGCAAACGATGATTCGTGGCGGCTGTACAGCAGCATTACCGACGCGCTCATCAGCGTGTTCTTCCACTCCGAGAAGCTCGACTTGACCCCTATCCGCCCCGCCATCGGTATTCTTCCGCCCGGAATGCAGTATTTCGCCATGTACGCCATCGCCCACGCGCTCTACATCCGGCGCGAATACGAACATGCGATGGGCATTGCCGAATCCGCCCTGCTGATGGCGGGCACGCGCTACCCCATTGACAGCATCTACCTCAACATCGTCCTGTGCATGATTTGCATGAGCCTGAAGCAGGATGAACGCGCGGAGCAGAAGTTCGATGCCGCGTGGAGCATCGCCAGCCGCGAGGGGTACATCCACCCGTTTGTGGAGCATCACGGCATTTTGCAGGGGCAGGTGGAGCGCGCGCTGCGCAAGCAGGAGCCGGAAACGTACAACAAGATTGTGCAGTCGGTCTACCGCTTCAGCCGCGGGTGGATGAAAATTCACAACCCCGTGTCGACGCTGCAGGTGACCGACGCGCTCACACCCTACGAGTTTTCGATTGCCATGCTTGCCGCGAAGGGTCGCAGCAACAAGGAAATCGCCGCGCTGATGGGCATTTCCGTCAACACGGTGAAGTCGTACATGGAGAGCATTTTTGAGAAGCTGCAAATCTCCAGCCGGAACGAAATCGACGCGTATGTGAATCGGTAATATCAACAAAAGCACGCACTCCGAATGTGGAATGCGTGTTTTTGTATTCGGATTTTTCGTTGCAGAATAATATGTGAAAATTGAGGAAAATGCTTGACAAATAGAGAAAAAACTTGCAAAAGATAAAAATGACAACTATCTGCCGCGCAGTAGCAGTAGCAGTAGCAATAGCAATAGCAGTAACAGTAACTGCACAATCAAATCGCTTTCGGAAATGACGCCGTTAGCAGACTACTGGACATGCAAGTATTGCGGCTTAGACAACCCGAAGGAAGCGCGCTACTGCCAGCACTGCGGTGGATACAGGTGAATAAAAATCAGCCGCGACGAGCGTATTCACTCGTCGCGGCTGTGTTTATCTATGCGCTTCCTTATTCTGATACATCCGCGCGTCCGCCCGCGCCAAGGACTCCGCCAACTCATCCGTTGACGGATTAAAATGAGAACAGCCCACCGATACCGTCGGCAGAGCCGGATTCTCCGCCCGCGCCGCATCCATCAGGTGCTGGAAAATCTCCGTCATGGTGTTGTATTGCGCGTTCCGCCGCGTCAGTATCACGCAGAACTCGTCGCCGCCGATGCGGAAGCACGTCCCGTAATTCCCATACGCGCGGCGGATGCAGCCGGCAATCGTCCGCAGGCAGGCGTCGCCCATCAAGTGCCCATGGCAGTCGTTGACGTCCTTGAAGCGGTCAACGTCGAACATCAGGATGGTGGCAGGAACGCGCAGGCGCGCCAGATAATGCTCGTAGCCCAAACGGTTGACCAGCTGCGTCAGCCCGTCGGTTTGCAGTACCATGTCGCTGGAGAATTTCGACATCATCAGCGCACCGCAGCTGATGGTAATCCAGTCGATTTTGACCGTCGGCAGGAACAGCTGCACCATCAGCCCTAACAGCACGAACAGCGTCGCGAGCATCAGCTGTGTGCCGCCGGTGTACTGATAGGCGCGGCAGGCGAACCAAATCTGCACGAGGAAGAACACCATGCTGCCCCCGTAGGCGAGCATGTAGAGCACGTAGAGCAACCCGTGGTGATAGAAATTCTGCCCATCGACATAGAATATCAGCCCTGTGAACGCCGAGAGCAGCACCAGCAGCGCGTGGAAGCCCGCAAGGCACAGCAGCCTGTGTACCACTTTCCGCGGGCAGGGATGGATAACGCAGCCCGCGAACAGACCGATTAGCGGCGCAAGCGAAAGTTCGATGGTCTTGACGGCGATATGCAGCGGAATCAGCGCGGGCGGCGTGCCATCCATCTGCACGCCCGACCACTCACACAGCGCGCAAATGGCGATGGTGGCGTACAGGCCGCCGCAGAGCAGGTTTCGGATCTTGGATTGGCTGATGTCGCCGCGCAGGGAGAAGAGCATAATCGCCATGGCGAAGACGCTGAGAGCAATATTTGCCGTGTATAATTCATTCATGCTGATTGTGGAGGCGGTTGACAAGCAATCGCGGCAGATAAGTTTGAAAAGGGCAAATTCCCCCTTCTTATAATAATGATACCACGAAAAAAAGAGGATGAAAAGTTGGTTACATAGGGAAAATTGCAAATGTGGCAGATTTCAACAAATGCGGGGAAATGGTTACATGGCAGGCTCCCATCTCCCCACAAGAAAAGGGACTGACCGAAGCCAGTCCCTTTGATGATTATTCGTATTCGCAAACGCTTGCCCAGCGGATGAGCAGGTCGCGCTCTTCGGGCTTGCCCTTGAGGGACTGGCTCGCGGCGACGATCGGAATCCACTGCTGGACGTACTGCTTGGCGGTGTCGCTCTTCTTGCAGAAGAGGGAGAGGTACTTCTCCGCCAGCGCTTCCTTGCCTTCGAGGACGAAGAGCAGGTAGGTGCGGGCAACATCAGCGGACGCGTTGCCCTGCGTGGCGTGCGACCAGTCGAGGATGTACCACTGTCCGTCGGGCTTCAAAATAATGTTGGACGGGTTGAAGTCGCCGTGGCAGACCTTCTTGTGGACGTGCATACTCGCCAAGCGGGTGTGCAGCTCGTAGCGGGTGGTCGCGTCGAGGTCGGTGGCGGAAATCTTGCGCTGCATCTTCTCCGTCAGGCTGTTGAGCATCGGGCAGGTGCAGGCGTGAACCTTCATCTGAATGTCCACAAACAGGTTCAGGTACTCGTCTTCCTTTTCCGGATGCGCCGCCATCAGCGCCGCCAGCGTGTCGCCTTCAATGAACTCCGTCGTAATCGCCCATTGACCGTTCACCGTGTCAACAGCAAGGAGCTTCGGAATCGGTAGGCCCGTCTCTTCCACGCGCGCCGTGTTCAGCGCTTCGTTCAGAATGTCCGCCTTGCTGTACCCTTCGGCAAACACCTTGATGGCCTTGGCGCCGTCGCGGTAAATCTTCTTATTTTCCCGCTCGGCAATCACATGCGTCAAATCCATAGGGAAACCTCCTTCTATATGGTTCATGTTTATTGGGGGAGAGGCGCCAGAGGCTCTGCCTCTGGACTCCGCAAGGGAGTTCCTCCCTTGACCCTTCCGCGCGATTGAGTTGGTGACGACTGCTTACTTCTTCCGCGTGTTGATTGGGGGAGACGACCTCATCATGAAGTCGATATTTGTCCTGAATATCTATTCGCCGCCCAAATACGACATTCCTGCAAGCAGACAAAATTTTTTGTGCTCAAAAATGCCCGGCCCAGCAGAAGCATTCCTGCCAAGCCGGGGAGAATGGCGCATTAC
>ENA-OOXT01001223-OOXT01001223.1-human-gut-metagenome-genome-assembly--contig:-NODE-1223-length-17142-cov-3.103939_pt1 | contig 17142 bp, 17 predicted proteins | sample MGYA00241590_ERZ501349 | MGnify/ENA primary metagenome ERZ501349 (study PRJEB25962, sample SAMEA2042838) | human gut metagenome | biome: human gut; feature: human-associated habitat; material: faeces...
ACGAACTGCTTCATACCAAATAAATACTGTAATGTCTGGCTAAATATTACAGTATAACATATAAGATAGATATTATATAATGTGTATAAGATTTCGGTCTTATACACATTTTTTGTTTGCGGGAGCATGGACGGAGGTTTGACATGAGAACGAGAAAAATATTAACATTTGCGGCAATAGTGCTTGCAGCGGTAGTGAGCGGATGCTCAAATGGTAATAAGCAGGATACGCATACTGATACATCGGAAGTTGTGTTTTCAAGACAGGGTGGCATATATAATGAAGAATTTGAACTTGAACTGACATCCAAAGGTACTATATATTACACAACGGATGGTAGTGATCCTTCTGAGAGCGATACATCAATAAAATATGACGGAGAGATTAAAGTGGCAGACAGAAGCGGGGATGCCAATATCGTTTCGGCTGTATCTCCTACATTGTTCTGCACCAATTTCAGCGATTATTCCAAGGATGACGGTCTTATATGCCGTATAGATGCTCCATCGGATGATGCCGTGGATAAATGCACAGTTATCCGTGCGGCAGCTAAGGACAGTGCCGGAAACTGGAGTAATGTAACGACACAGACATATTTTATAGGAAGCACGACAGACCATATTGACGGCATAGAGGCCGGATGCAAGGCTTCCGGAAGTGCTCTTGCCGTGATAAGCATAACAATGGATTATGATGACCTTTTTGACAGTGAGAAGGGCATATATGTCAAAGGTGATGTATTCGATAACGCGTTTGAGAAGTTTATCGGCAATAAGAACTGGATTAAAGCGGATGATACCCGTAAGCTTGATGCCAACTATTCGCAGCGCGGCCGTGAATGGGAACGCGAGGCTCATATAGATTTCTTTGAGATGAATGAGAACGGAGCCGACCAGGTACTTAACCAGGACTGCGGAATAAGAATACAGGGTAATTACTCACGTTCCGATTTACAGAAAGGTTTCAGGCTTTACGCTCGTAAGGACTATGGAGACAATAAGTTCAGATATGATATCTGGGGCGATGAACTTAAGGACAAGGACGGCAACACCATCGATAAATTCAAGACATTTGTCTTAAGGGCCGGTGGTAATTGCGCCTTCACATCAAAATATAATGATACATACTGGCAGACACTTGCCGCAGGAGTTGACTGTTCAACCAAGGCATCCAGACCGTGTGTGGTATATCTTAACGGAGAATACTGGGGACTGTATGTCCTTGAAGAAGATTATTCGGACGACTATTTTGAGTCACATTACGGGGTCAATAAGGATGATGTCATCGTATACAAAGGCGACGCGGAGACATACAGTATAGGATATAAACTCGACGAGGGAACACTCCCGGACGGAGAGAAGACGGACTATTATTTCAAGGAACTCAAGGATTTCTTCAAGACTCATAAGTCACTTAAGGATGATGCGGACTACGAAGAATTTGCCCAAATAGTTGACGTTGACAGCGTGATGGACTATTTCGGCGTTGAAGTATGGATTAATAATAAATGGGACTGGCCGGGTAAGAACTGGTCTATGTGGAAAACAAATACAACGGATAAATCCAACGAATATGCGGACGGCAGATGGCGTTTCTGCCTTTATGATATAGAATTCGGCGGAGTAAGCGGCGCAGAAGATGCATACACCAATACGGTAAAAGAAGATAATTACAAGCCGTCGGGACTTCTTGATTTTGATACCAAGAATCCTGCTGTGTTATGCTTTGCATATCTGATGACCAATGATAATTTCAGAGAGGCATATTGTGAGAAACTCGCCGGATTCTCGGACACGATTTTTGAAAAAAATAAGGCACTTGATACTCTGGACAAATTTGAAGCGGTTTACGGACCGTTGTTTGACCAGTTCTATGACAGATATCCGGGAAGCGGAAGCAAGGAAGAAGCAATTAACGGCAATTATGCAAGTTCACAATGCATAAGGGATTTCATAAATCTCAGGGCAGACAATATCAGTAAGATAACTGACTGGATTAACAGCAGATTCTAGAACAGGAGGGAATATAAATGCTGCAGGACAAAAAAAGCCTTACAGGCAAGATAGGAGATACGATAAGGCTGTGCATGTACCTTATATGCGGGGCATCGCAGAATAAGTACAAACAGCCGAAATTTGTGGAGAACAGTGCGGAGGATTCAATATATTATGAATTGACGGCATTGATAGATGCAGGGAAACTTAATGAGGCCGAGGATGTAATGTTTGACAGGCTGAATCCGAGAAATGCGGATGATTATTATACAATGCTTTGTGTGTACGATTACATGAACGGTCTTGATGACGATTATCTTGAGGCTAACGATTTTACCAGGGAGGAGATTGAGGATGGAGTACAGGAGATTACAGGGATTTATGACACAGAGGGTCTGTACAGGGACTGCTATATGTAACTGCATAATGAACGGGAGGATAAATCATGAAAAAACTACGCAATAAACTTACAATAATATATCTGGCGGCGATGATAATAACATCCGTGCTTGTAGTCCGCCGTTACAGTATTGATATAAGGGAAATGAACCTTGAACACTGCCGCGCGGCATCGGATTATATGTGGAAGGCGGCAGGGTATTATAATGTATACGAAAAGGATGTGCCGTATGAACTCGTGGAGAAATACGGCTGGAAAAATATGCAGAGATGGCCTGATATCGCTTACGGTGCCAAAGCTTTTCAGACACCGGACGGTAAGGTCTGCTTTTATGAGACATCTTATATGTATGCCATGGATAAGCTGACAAAAGAGGAGGCTGAAGCCGATTGGTATAGAATGGGTTATTATGCCAACGTGACGGATAATTGCGGCAATATTCTCGCCGATAACAGCAGTGTATGTATTGCCAGACGTAATACAGATATCATCATGAATATTAAAAGTGATACAGAATATCTTGAGGATACCAAAGTAGTGCGCATATGCGACACTTTTTCTGAGGACGCATGGGATAAAGTTAATCCGGGACCCTGGGTTACAAGCGTTATCAGAGGAACCTATGACGGCGATAATATATATCCGTCCGAGGTCCGATTTATAGGAAAAGATAATACGGTTTACAAGTATGAGGCGGATCTTTTCGATAATTATGCGGATTATAAAGATGTATCGGAATGGATAGACGTCGGCAGTTCAAAAGTAAGCTGGTATATTCAGACTGACCTTGACAAGGAAGCCAAGAGACTTCTTGATTCAACGATGAATTACAGAAATACCGAGAAAGTATACAAAGAAATGAACGGTGGAAACCTGTTTACTTCTTATGTGTATGAGCGCCGGACCATGGGAACGTACACGATAAACAGTGCTTATGTATTTCATCCGGTAAAAGATGCGTTGACCGACTACAAATGGTTGCTTATAGGCGTGAATGCCATGTATCTTGTCGTAATTTTAACGACAGTATGTATATGCAATAATAGGGCACGTTTTGAGAAAAAATAGGAGGGTGCTTATGAAAAGAGGTCTATGTATTATACTGTTGGCGTGTATGCTCCTTACCGCATGCGCGGGCAAAGGCGCGAACAAAACGGAGCCTGTGCCGCACAAGAACATTTACTCAAAGGATGAATGTACGGTTAATTATGAGAGTGCTATAAGCAAGTGTGCCGGCGTGCCGGGTACGGAGTATGAAGCATATAGATTCGTGGATGACGATTTGGAACATATACACTCGGAAAAAGAGTGGGTTGATGAGAACGGTCATCTGAGAACACCGTTTCCGGTGGATGACAGTCTCAACGGACATGTTTTTTCCAGCTTTTATATTCCAGACAGCCTCGTCAGAAAAGCAAGTTCGGAAGATCTTGTGGAGGTCTATAGTGAATTTATGGCTTTTGCAGGATGGGGAGCAAGTTATTTCTTTCACGATCCGGAAATCCAGATGATATGGCTTATTAAAAAAAGTAATATTCTTCAGGAACTGATGAGAAGGGATGATTTTGCGGAGCCGTTTTATAACAAATATATGACGACAGAATTCCCGGAATATATGGATGAAGATTATGAATCGCAAGAGTTTATAGACAAGGCCGGAATAACAATAATGCTTTTCGCAACCAAGTTTATATTGGCGCAGCCGGAGGCTTGTGACCAGTTGACGCAGGAACAGAGAGTAAATCTTGTGAAACGCCTTGTAAAAGAGACTGAACTAACGCGGAAAGACAAGATAATGCCGTATTATGGCGGGTGCAATGAACTCCCCAAACCTGACTGCAATTTCTTCACATGGGTGGTGGAAGGAAATTCGTGGTACTACGCTATCAACGATATGGCACTTACCGCGGATGAATGGAAAGTGATTGACAGCATGGTGGAATGGAATGAAAAGGAGTAGGAGGTAAAGCATATGATGAAAAGAATCAGGGTGATATGTATCTTTATGGCTGCGGTCATAGTGCTGTTGTCGGGGTGCACCAAACGTGGTACAGCAGAAGGAAAAACCAGACATAAAAACATATATACAAAAGAAGAATGTCAGAAACCTTATGACAATGTTATTGAAAAATGCGTAGGAGCTAAGGGAACACCTTACAAGGCGTACGACAGACTTCAAACATGGATTTCCATAGGATATCAGGATGCCAGGTATTCATCGGATGAATGGGTAGACAGTGAGGGAAATATAAAGCCGCCTTTTGATAAAGAAGAACTTCTTAAGAATTGTGAAGGCGGCAGTATGTTCTTTGCATATTACGTGCCGGACGATGTTGCAGCCAAAGCATCCACAAAGGAACTTGTTGACATATGTCTGGATTATTTTGATCAGGATACGACTTTTTGGGAATTTGATTTCACGGCAGCTAATGAGATTGAATGGCTGCTGAAAGATAATAACGCACTGGAAGAGACTCTCAGAAGAGATGATTTTGCAACAGCTTATTATGATAAATATATGGAACTGGATTACCCTGATTATATATCGGAAGAAGAAAATTCTGACGAATATTGGAAGCGCAAGAGTAAATACGGCATGCTTACCGTGGCGGAATGTATACTGGCTTTGCCGGAGGCGTGTGACAGTCTTTCGGACGAACAGAGAACCAATCCTGTAAAGAAACTTATCAAGGAATACCAATTATCAAGTGAGGGCAAGACAATTTCAGACAGCGCCGCGCCGGGAGGATATGTGAGGTTCTTTGCATGGGTAGTTGAAGGTAATTCCTGGTACTATGCAATTAACGAAATGAATCTTACGGATGATGAGTGGAAAGTAATTGACAGAGTTATTCAATGGAACGAAAAGGAGTAGGAGTATTTTGAAACAGACAATAGATAATACATTTATAATGTAAGGAGGATTTTATGAAAAAAACAGGATTAATATTTTTGCTGCTATTAATAATTTTGGGAGCAACTGCATGCAGTAAGGCTAAACCGCGCAATGAGAAAGAGTTGCAGAATAATCAGGCAATCTGGGAAGAAATTGGAACGGATGAAGCCAGGGGATATGAAAAAGCCCTTGAGAATCAGGATGATGCACAGTATTTGAATACGGATGTGGACAAATGGATTAAAGACGGCAAATTGATAACCGATTACAGCCAATTAGCCAATCCTGAAGAGGGCAAGAAATATATAATATCCATGTATATGCCGCCGGAGGTTGCTCAAAAGGCAACAAGCAAAGAACTGGTGGATTTTAGTTTGTCGAATAAGGCGATAATCACATTTGCCGCATTTGACGGTGACGGGACATGGAAACAGGGATTTGAAGAACTCTTGTATTCGGTAAACACATTTGATTACCTGTTTGAAAGAGATGATTTTGCGTCAGCAGTATATGATGCTTATATTTCTCGTGATGTAAATCTTGAAAAGGATGACAGACAGGCGTTATGTATTGACTCCGTGCTTGAAATTATACTGGCTCAGGATTGTGTTTGCGAAAAACTGGATGACAATCAGAGAAAATCAGTAGTGGAACAAAAAGACAGCATGAAGAAATACCGAACGGAGAACGAAATTAAGATATATTCTTCGTATTCACTGTTCGGAGAAGCTGTGGGAATAAACAGTGAATGGGATAAATATCTGTAATGACATGTAACAGATGAAATTGTACCATTCACGCATAAAATGTGTATTATCCGCGAAAAAGTTGCTAAATTAGCGAAAATAATATATAATAACTTAAAAATTAACGGGAGCAAAAATGCTTGATAAAATTATAGAAATAGTAGTTAGAAATGCTACAAACATGCCGCCCGATATTGAAGTCAAAGAGGACACTAAATTGATTGAAGATTTGGGATATGACTCAATAGATTTGGTTCATCTTATTAATGAATTGGACGGTGCATTTGGAATTAAAATGAGTGATGAGATGATGGTGTCGGAGAAACTGAATACACCGAGGGAACTGACAGAACTTATAACTTACATAATGAATAAGTAACGCTTTTAATGGGAGGCGGATATGGAGAAGGAAAAGCTTTTTGAAATGGCGGGAGAAGTATATAGAAATGTGCCGGCGTACATAGACCTTGCAAGAGACAGAGATATAGATATAGCTTCATTGACGGAATTTGGACAGTTACCGATAATGGAGAAAAAATATATGATAGATCATGAAATGGGTAATATTGCACCGGAAATGATTAGGGAATATATGATGGGAAATTTGATTTCAAAGAGAACGTCAGGATCAACGGGACAATATCTGGAAATACTATGGAGTGACGCTGATTATAAGAGGTCTATGATTGAGTTGTGGTTGAGAAGAGGTCAGTATTATGATATATATCCGAAAGATAAGATGCTCTATTTTTATACATATAATGATGGAAATACAGAATATGAATATTATAAGAACACTATAGGAATAAACAAAAGATTATTACTTGAAGAGTGTATAGAAGAAACGATAGAAGTAATCAAAAATGCTAAAGCTGCATGGGCGTTATTTCAGCCAAGTGTGGCGGCACTTTTATGTGCTTACATTAAGAAACATTACGAAAAATCTCCGATAAGTTTCAAATATGTAGAATTTTCCGGGGAAGTATTGACGGAGACTGTGAGAGAGACCGCAATGCAAGTATTTGGATGCAAAGTGGCAGATCAATATGGAGCGAATGAAGTGGGCTCAATAGCATATGAGTGTCCGTATGGCAATAAACACATTATGAGAAGTAATGTATTCATAGAAATTGTGGACGATGCAGGAACTGTTTTGGCGAACAGCGAAGATTTGAAAACGGCAGAGGGAAATATTGTAATAACATCTAAAACAAACCGCACGATGCCGTTTTATCGATATAATCTTGGCGATAAGGTGAAAATAAAAAATAATTCGTGTTTTTGTGGTTGCAGTGGCAAGATAATTGAAGTTGTGGCTGGAAGATGGAATGATTATGCTGTATTTGAGGATGGATATAAGATACATTCATATATCTTCGTTGAGATTTTTGATTTTATCAACAAGATTACAGATGGAACTGTAAAACAGTTTTACATAGTCCAAAAATCATACAGGCAGTTTGATGTGATGCTTTATGTTGATGATGAAATTGACGGAGAATATATAGAAAGACTGTTTTTGGCAAAGTTGGAAAACGAACATTTGAAAACAAGTGAATTTATATTTCGTTACACAGATCAATTGTTTGAAGTGTGTAATGGTAAGAAATATATGTATTTTAAAAATCAAACGAGTAAGGATTGGTGATGTTTATGATGGTGAAACAATTTTTGAACAGCTTTTTCAGGATAATACCTGTATTAATGATTTCATTTGTAGGGATTATTGTAATGCAAATTATATCGTCTAAATGGAAGAAAGCATATATATTACAGAGTATTTTTGTATCATTGCCGGGATTTGCAATAGGCATAACGGGATTTATATTTGCTCAGAATTATGTGTTTAGGTTATTTGGGATAGTTTTGATTATAATAGGGATTGCATTTATAGCGGGTGCAGTTGCTTGTTATGTATTTAAATATAAAAAAGAAAAGGGGGAAACTGTATAAGATAAGTGAAAGATTAAATCAAATAACGAGGAGGGATGAATATGATAATAGAAGACGGATAAATTTAAAATACAAATAGGGCAAAACAAAAAATTAGTAAAACAAGGAGAGATAAAGAAATGAAACACAAATTAGGAACATTTTTATTAATATTCATAATGATTATATTCACGGTATCAAAATCGGGAGTTGTTGCATACGGACAGTCGGGTGTTCAAGCGGACTGGAATGGAATGACAGATGATGAGAAAAATACTATAATTGAGGAAATTATTGAAGAATGTGATAAAAATGGTAATGCGAATGATGCTGATGGAAATGTTCATGTGAATGAATATGATAATGAGGAAGTAAATGCGCTGATTGGAAAATCGCAAGAAGAAGTGGAAAAATTAATTTCTGATGCCTATGCTGGAAATGCTGCAGATAATACGACGATAAATGGCGTCATTACAGATCCTATTGAGTATTTGCATAATAATGTAGGAAAGAAAACGGATGTGTATTCTTGTAGGGAATTTAAGATTAGTGGTGTTTCAACTACTACCATGAGTTACTTAAAAGCCAACGCGTCTAACTGTACACTGACATCACTTTACAATATATTAAAATATTACTCGAAGATGGGGTACTCAAAAATATCGACAGATGTGAAAAAATTATATGGAATAATAGAAAAAGAGGCATATGATTTAAAATATACAGATAAAAAAGGTCTATCATATTACTATAATGATAATCTTGTCGTTAATACATTGGAAAAGATAGGCTACAATGCAACAAGTAAGAATAACTATTTATGGACAAATAAAAATGTTATGGAGACGCTGAATGCGAGAAAGCCGTTTATGCTTTCGCTTGCTACTGGCGTATATTCTAATCATACGATAACAGTATTTGGATATCGTGAGTATACAAATCAAAGAACAAATGAAAGGTACATTTTTTTGACTGTTGCGGATGGTTGGAGTATACTTCCGAGGTATTTATTGTATACTGATGTGAATTATGTTGGTTGCATGACTTCGGTAAATCTTCCTAATTTTAAGTAGGGTAAAGGAGAGCTAAATGAATGGAATTTTTTTGCTTATACCAATATTAATATTTTCGATTGCAGGCTTCGTGGTATCACGGATATTATCATCTGATTCTGATAAGGGATATATAGTTCAGAGTATTTTTATTTCGTTGCCGGGATGGACACTAGCTATAATGGGATTTAGCATGGTTCAGGGCTATATGTTCAGGTTTCTTGGGATAATTTTGTTTTTAATAGCCGCCATATTCATAGGAGGTGCGGTTACTTATTCTGTAGTGAAGTACAAAAAGGCAAAACGAGAGGAAGAGAGAATACGCAATTTGTGGAAAAGTGAGTAGCATGAGTCGTTGTAAAAGATATTCCGTTAAAGAGCGTTTGAGTCTTTAACGATGCCTGAAGGCATGTAATCAAATGATAAGGAGGCATACCCTGTGGAGCGAATCGAACAATTTGAGCTGATATCGGGCATTAACCCCACAGGGATTGCCGTTTACAGCCGGGATTGTGGTGCAGTTACATATGCAAAGTTGAACGAAAGCCAGAACGAATTTTTATCATTTATTTCCGGCGAAATCGACAGACCGCTCATTATGATAAGATGTAGAATATCTTACGAGACAATAGTTGGTTATACAGCGGCACTGAAAGCGGGTATACCTTTGATTATGTGTGACGAACGCAATAGTGATCCGGTTGTGAAGATGTACAAGCCACACTATATATGGCAGCACAAGGACATTGATGAGCCTGAGGGATATGTAATATCCGGAAGATTATACGATTATAGATTATATAGAAAAGCAAAGATGCATAAATTACTTATTAATAGTAAGCTGGCTTTGCTGCTGGCTACGTCAGGAAGCACGGGAAGCTGTAAATATGTGAGAATCAGTTATGATAATATTGTGTACAATACGAAGTCGATAATTAAGGCACTTGAAATCAAGACCACCGATAAGGCCGGAGTTATGCTTCCGCTAAGTTACACATATGGATTGTCCGTGGTAAATACATATTTGTATGTGGGAGCATCTCTTATAATTTGCGATGAAAGCATTGGCAGTAACGATACATGGAATTATTTTGAACGATGTGGAGGCAACGTGATATGCGGTGTGCCCGATACATATGAATTACTGTATCTGATGAATATATTGAGAAGGCCGGGGCTGCACCTTAAATTAGCCACACAGGCAGGAGGCAGACTGAACCCGGACACTGAGGAAAATATCTTGAAACTGGCATATGAACAGGGATTTGATTTTGCGGTGATGTATGGACAGACAGAAGCAACAGCCAGAATGACGTGCCATTTTCTTAACAGGAATCCGGAACATATTCATAGCGTTGGAAAGCCTGTTGCCGGTGGAAATATTTCTATACTTGATGGCGAGGTAATATATTCCGGACCGAATGTGTCCCTTGGATATGCCGAAGGGCTAGAAGACCTTGCATTAGGAGACGAGAACAAAGGAGTTTTGCATACCGGCGATATCGGGAAGATTGATAAAGACGGATTTCTGTATATTACCGGCAGAATAAAGAGAATTGCCAAAGCAGGCGGGAAGAGAATTAATCTTGATGAGCTTGAGGCAATAATAGAACATAATAGTGGAATGCGGACGGCATGTATTGAAAAGGATGGCTGTATATGTATAATGGTTATTTCTGGTGACAGCAGCATTTTAGACGGAATACAGAATGAAGTAATCAGTTTACTTAATGTAAATAGGCGGTTTGTCAGGACATATTCAATAAAGGAATTGCCGGTTAATACACATGGTAAAAGAGATTATAATAAGTTGGCAGCTATGTTGACATAAGAGAAAGGCGGGATTGACATTAAAGCGGGAATGATAACAGCATTACAATATCAGGCATATTACAATTCAATGATATTGGACAGGAAAGACTATGATAATATAATATGTAACAAGTATATACCTTTGGTTGTAAGGCATCCGCTGTCAAGCCACGTTGATTTTGCATATGAAGGAATATTGGAAACTTATCCTGACGGTCTTGATAAGCGCAGATTCACCGGAGTATCCGAAGATATAGTCAAATATATCAGGGAAGAGGTGAACGACGGATGGTATGTGGTTACATCTGCCAATGAATATTATCTTGAAGGGAAGATGATGTCGGGCATAAGGTATTTCAGGCACGATATAATGATAAGCGATTATGATGATGCTGCGAGAACTTTCAAGACGATAGGATACGATGCATCAGGCCATTATAGGGAGTCAGAAGTTTCTTATAACAGTATGAATAAGGCATATTATTCGTTGCAGAACGAATGGGAATTTGAGACAAGTCTGTTTAAAATTAATGACAGAACTTATGATATTGATATAGATAGAATCAGATATGACTTGTCACAATATCTGGATGCGGTTAATCCGGTGACGGGATATCTGGATGAATTTATTGCCGGCAAGGCGGATGGCAAATGGCTTAACAACGGAATAGAACCGTATTCAGGAATCAGGTGTCTGGATTATCTGGAAAAAGTGCTTTCCGGAACATCCGGGATTAATGAGGGACGCTCGATAACCGTGGTCAAAGAACATATAGATGTTATTGAGTGTGCATTGAATAAACTAAAACAGCATGGAGTCTCGGATTATGATGTGGGTCTTATGAGCGAAATAAAGCAGCTTATCAGAATGCTCAAGATGCAGCATATTAAATATATAGAATTTGAAGAAGATGGTCTTACCGACCGTATGGCAGACAGTGTCAGAAGATTGAAGGATAAAGAGTATACTTTGCTAAAAGGGGTGTGCGGATGAAGAAACTTAAACTGGCAGACAATTTGATAAATGAAAGCGCATCACAGGCTTTTTACTATATGATGTCGGGTGGTGCGGATGAAAACATTGAATTTATGTGTAATAATTACATTCCTATATGTGTAAAAAATCACAATGGAGCGCATGCGGACTTTGAGTTTGACGGAATATATGATGACCGTATATCGCCGATTGAGAAACTTACTGTTATTGGACATGTTGACAATCTCGCGGGATATATCCGCAAGGCGATAGAACACGACGTATATGTGGTGGTAACCTGTGACCAGCATAAGAATCCTGATTATGGGGATGTGGTAAGATATAATAATTTTGTCCTTATATACGGATATGATGAGGAAGGGAAAGTTTGGTGTCGGACATATGGAGCGGATCACAAGATAGAAACACAGTATGTTGAATTAAATAAAATAGTAGAATCATATGAGACGTTGGAAGCAGAATGGGATTATGAAGTATATTTCTTTAGAAAAAGAAAGAATTATTCGGAGAATGTCAATACTCTGAAAATTGCAAATCAACTCAGGGCATATCTGGATAATCATCGGGAATCTGATGACAAGATAGATATTACAGGGTTTGAACATGTATATGGGAATGCGGTGTATGATTTCCTTATCAAAAGCATTAAGAAATCAGAAGTAAAGAATCCGCGTTCATATGAAATGTTAGCGGAACATAAGCAAATTGTGGGTTGTATTTTGAGATACGCCTTAAAAGATGGCTATACAATGGTAGAGAACAGAGTTTCGACACTTGTAACGCTTGGGGAAGAGGCTTTGACGCAATGCCGGGATTATCTCATTTCCCATAAATCATCAATGGCACGTAAACTGATAAAAACGACTAAAATAATACAGCATGAAGAATACGATTTATTTAATGAAGTAATCGGGATTATAACAAACGGAGGTTATACTAATGATAGCAATATTGGATTGCAGAGAACTGAAATATAGGATTCAAAGAAAATTAAATCATAGATTTGGAGACGATATAAAGATTAAATTTGAACATGATGAGGCTGAACTGATGCGGGATAGTCAGCAGTGTGACATTTTATTTATTCCTGATAGGTTGTCTTTAAAAAGCAATTCCGGGTATGAATTGTGCAAAAAATTGCATGGAAAAAATCCTGACTGCTATGTGGTAGTGGTTGGGGCTGATCATAGTGAAGCGTATCAGGGATATTTGTGTGGAATCAATAATTACATAAGAGCAGATTATGTTGATGAGGATCTGGATAGATGTCTTGACAGTGTCGAATATATTTTTCGGGACAAACAATATATTGATTTTAAAGTGATTCACTCAGGCACTATGAAAATAGATGCGGATGATATTATATATGTAGAAACTAGCAAAAGAAATACTGTAATCCATACGGCAACAAAAGATTATGTCAGCAGTATGAGCATAAGTGCGATGGAACAGGTATTGCCTACAAAGTATTTTATTCGTACGGCCAGAAGCCATATAGTGAATATTCATAAAATAAAGGAGGCGAAAAAAACATATATTTTGACTTGTGCTTGTAATGAGCATATACCATTGAGCCGGAGCCGTAAAAACGAATTTAAGGAATTTTGGGACAAAGAAAGGAGAACAGACATATGAAAAAATCTATATTAATTATTCTTGGAGCTTTAATACTGATGATTGCAGTGGGCGGATTTATCTTTATAAAATGTCACAATGATAAGGAAGGGGAAGATGATCTTTCCAGTGCCGATAAAGACATTATTGTTGTTACTGAAGCGTATCCGACTACATTTGTTATATATGGTGATGATATAGAGTTCGACGAAAAAATCAATAGAAAGATCATATCGGAAATTACCGAGGAGAGTCTTTACAATTCTGACGGCTATACATATCTGATAGTGAATGACTTAGATAACAAGGCGCATCTTACAAAAGAAGATATCCATGTGATTGATAAATTTCTTGATAATGAGCATAACAATTTTGTGTACTTGGGCCCAGAATCATTAGAACGCATGTTAAGTGAGGGTTTATTTGGAGAGAATGAAAATGTATATGAACCAGATGATCTCGCGGTGGGAGTTTACCATGAAGCTGGGAATCGTATTGTTACGGCTGGAATGTACAAGAAAGGCGCCGAGTATAACTTGGCGGAAATTCTTATACATATGCATAGTTATGCTTTGAAGATGTAGGAGGAAGACATTGATAAAATTACAAAATGTTGAGAAGGTATACAAATCAGAAAACGGCAATGTTACTGCCCTTAATGACATAAATCTCGAATTTGAAAGTTCGGGAATGGTGTTTGTGGTTGGAAGGAGTGGCAGCGGCAAAACAACATTGTTGAACATTATCGGAAGTCTGGATCATATAGATAATGGAGAGGTTAGTGTAACGTTTCCGAATGAGGATGAATATAATCTTAGCGCAGCCTCGGAAAAAGAACTTGATGAATACCGTAACCTGCATGTTGGATTTGTGTTTCAGGAGTACAACCTTCTGAAAGATTGGAGCATAAGAGATAACATATTGCTGCCTGTAAGGCAGCAATATACCGAGGGGGCCGAGCAGGAAGAAGAGAAGATTCTTGAGCAGGTTCTGCATGAAACGGATCTGAATATCAAACCGGAAAGAAAAGCGAATGAACTCAGTGGAGGACAGGCGCAACGTGTTGCAATAGCGCGTGCGATAGTAAAGAATCCGGAGATTATTCTGGCGGATGAACCAACCGGTAATCTTGACGATAAAACATCAATAAAGATAATAGAAATTTTAAAACGCATTTCCAAGACAAAACTTGTAATAATGGTTACACATGATGAGAGTATGGCGCAGGTATATGCTGACAGAATAATCAGGGTTGCGGATGGTGTGATTGTATCTGATGAATATATCAACGACAATGAATATGAGGTTGGCGTATATGCGACGGACGAACCGGAAACGCCAGCGCATAAATTTCACGGACGCCTTGCCGGAGTAATGCTGAGCATAGAGAAAATTTTCTTGCAGGTTACCGGAAAAAGAACATATAATGTGTGCGTGGAACATATAGGACATGAGCGTGAGGAGGAGCCGAATATTTGTGAATATCAGCAAAAATCGGTTAAACCGTTAAATCGTAAAATGGTTCTGAAAACAGCGTTTATGAATCTGAAAAAGCGAAAAGCAAGATTGGCTATAACTACGGCGGTATTTATGGTTACAATTTTTGTGCTTTTGTTCGTGTCAGAAGTGATTGTTTCTATGCCGGGGAAGGCAATAGATGAATGCATCAGAGAACGAGGTATCGAAGAGATATATTTAAAATCAATAGTGGAATACAAGAATGCATACAGGCAAACCGATTTTGCGCAATCAGGCAATAACGATTTTGTGAAGGAAAATGTTGCAACTGTATGGAAAGATTTTGATATTGAAAGGTATGCATCCGGTTTGGCACTGGTGTCTGATAACAACGGTGTGGATTTTTTTACCGGTAAAGGCTTAGGCGAGGCAGAGATTATTTCCGGTAGAGAACCTGTTGCGGAGGATGAAATCTGTATAACAGATTATATGGCTGATCAGATGGATTTAACACAGGATCCGGTCGGAATGGCGGTTTACTGTTATGGAGCCAAATTGAAAATTACCGGGATTGTCGGAACTGATTATAAACAGAAGGATATTGTCAAAAAAATCAGGTATAGCAAGTTGACAAACGATGAAATTTATGACATTCAACATGTATATGAAAGAGCATATTGTACGGACGGATTGTGGGATTATCTCTCAAAAAATGCTACATATATGAGGTTGAAGTCGGCAGATTTGTTTCAACGCGGGGAACAGGCATATTTAGAGGGAGAGATAGCAGTGGCTTCGGTAAGGGATGTAACGGCGGACGAACTGATATACGGAAGGCGGCCGGAGGCGGCGAATGAAATAGTTGTGTCGAAAGATCTGCTGGATAGAGGGTATGTGTCGCTTGAGGATGATAACATGACAACCTTTACTGCATATGACCTGAGTGCGGAGAAGTATAATGGAGCATATACAGGCATGCTTAATCTTCATAATTATTCGGATTCGTTTAAGGTGGTGGGAATAGCAGATAAAAAAGAAGTGCAGATGTATATGTATGATGAAACGTATGATGAGATAAGAAACGATTTTTTTACGGATTGTATTCTGGATGTATATGGAATTAAAACAAATGGAAAACAAATAAGTAAATATGTTGATTCGTCATATCGGGATGGCGTATATGTTGACCATCCGTTGGCGGATGCTGTCGTAAGCGTTTATCAAGTCAGAAGTTCATTGGAAAAATATGGAGTGCTAATCATAATTGTTTTTGCAATGCTCAGCATTCTGTTAAATCTGGCGTTTATATCATATAGCATATATGACAACCATAAGAATATAGGCGTGCTTAGGGCGATGGGTGTACGACGTAAAGATATAATTGCTATTTTCATGGCAGAAGCAATAGTTATGGCACTGGCATCATATGTTATAGCTAATGCCCTGATGTTTGTGCTGATTGGCAAGGTTAATCAGTCACTATCGTCCGCAGAGAATGGATATATAGCATATTTTCACAGAAGCACGGTAATGGCATTGGTGATATTCATTATAGCGATTGTGATGACGGTGGCATCTGCAATAGGCCCGGTTATTGCAATGTCCAGAAAAAAACCGGTTTCGCTTATCAGATCATAATAAAAAGAAAAGTAAAGACCATAGACAGAAGATGGAGCGTATTATACGCTCCATCTTCCGCTTGCTCCGCATGGAAGAACAAGACTGCTCTGTGTCACAGGAAGTCCGATTTCGGAAGCCTCCACCGTGCCGCCGTGGCGGGATTTCACAGCCAGGCTTAACATATATGTCAGGACGGCCGGAGCCAGACCTGTGGTGTATGAATTAATAAGGAAGAAAAGCGGATTATCAGATAACAGCTTTTCACAGAGGCATATAAGCGGATATACGGCATCCTCTATTTTCCATATTTCTCCGCCGGGACCTCTTCCGTAGGAAGGCGGATCCATGATTATTCCGTCGTAGTGATTGCCACGGCGGATTTCGCGTTCGACGAATTTCTGACAGTCATCCACAAGCCATCTTATAGGAGCATCCGATAAGCCGGAAGAAGCGGCGTTTTCTTTGGCCCATCCGACCATTCCTTTGGATGCGTCGACATGTGTGACATTCGCACCGGCAGCGGCGGCAGCCAACGTGGCACCTCCGGTATATGCGAACAGGTTAAGAACCTTGACTGGTCTGCCGGCATTCTTTATTTTATCACTAAACCAGTCCCAGTTT
>ENA-OOXT01001232-OOXT01001232.1-human-gut-metagenome-genome-assembly--contig:-NODE-1232-length-17079-cov-2.782895_pt1 | contig 17079 bp, 14 predicted proteins | sample MGYA00241590_ERZ501349 | MGnify/ENA primary metagenome ERZ501349 (study PRJEB25962, sample SAMEA2042838) | human gut metagenome | biome: human gut; feature: human-associated habitat; material: faeces...
GCCGTGCATGATGAGGAACGGGGGAAGTCCGGGATGGATGTGACCCAACGGACTGGCGGCACGCGCCTTGTCGGGTATCTCCTCCAAGAGGTGGCCCGGATCGCGGCCATAGACCACGCCATTGACGAGCAGGGCCTCGCTGGCAGCCCGCGAGTCGTGGTAGGCTTGCACCTCGGTAGGGAAGCCCTCGTCGATGGTCTCCAGGTCGGACGGACCGAAGATGGTGCAGCAGGCCTGCACGTCGGAGCTCTCGTCCAGATACTGTCCTTGGTCGAAGCGCGGCTCGTTCATCGTCGTCGCAATCATCGACGACAGGTAGCCGCCAGCACTATTGCCCATCACGCCAAAGCGCGTCTTGTCAATACCAAACTTCTCGGCATTGGCCTTGAGGAAGCGGATGGCTTGCTTGCCGTCCTCCAGGAGGGCAGGGAAGGCGTTGGGGATCGTACGATATTGCACGGCAGCCACGACAAAGCCTGCACGCGCCAGTCCCATGCGACATTCGATAAACTTGCTGTAGTCGCTCGTCGTGAAACCGCCACCAGGGAAATAGACCACACAGGGCTTCGGCTCATTGGTTCGTGGAATGATGAGCGTCATGTGGAGGGAAATCGTTCCCTTCTCGTAGTGTTGCGAGTAGATGATGTTGTCGATCACTCGCAGGGACGTCCGCGTCACGGGGACATCCATCAGGATCTTCTTGCTTTTACTATTTTGATTTTCCATGTCTTCTCTCGTTATGGGTGTCTTGCTTGAAATGCTGGTGCAAAAGTAGAAAGAAAAATGCTAAAAATCACTATAAGCGACCAGGAAATAGCTAAAATCTATGTCAAGTGCTTGTCGGTTTCGCCCTAAAGGTGTATATTTGCAGACAGAAAGGTCTTTAGCCAGGAGTGACAGACTGTCAAGGATGGTCGCCATGGCATGGCTTTTGTACGGTAGAAAACATACATATTAAATACGAAAATCGAAATGGATTTCAACAATTATTCTAACATTGTGGATGATCGCGCGCGGGAGCTGGAGCGGTCACGTGTCATGCCTTTCCTCATGCGAAAGGTCTATACCTGGATGGCTTTGGCCTTGACCATCACGGCTATCGTCGCCTATGGTATCGGCAACACTCCGGGCCTCCTGATGAGTCTCTTCGGTTCCAAGATGCCCATGCTCGTGTTGTTTGCAGCCGAGATCGGACTGGTCATCTGGCTGTCGGCCCGTCTCAGCCGCATCTCGATCACCACGGCTACCGTGGGCTTCATCGCCTTCTCCATCCTCAACGGTATGACGATGAGCGTCTTCTTCGCCGTCTATACCACGGCTTCCATAGCCCTGACCTTCTTTGTCTCGGCAGGTATGTTTGGCGCCATGGCCTTGATAGGCTATACGACCAAAAAGGACTTGTCCTCGATAGGTGGTTTCCTGATCATGGCGCTTATCGGCCTGATCATCGCCGGACTGGTCAATATGTTCCTTCGCAGCACGATGTTCGACCTCATCATTAGTGGCCTGGGCGTGATCCTCTTCTGTGGACTGACGGCTTGGGATATGCAATGGATCAAGCGGGCTCTCCTGGAGGCTCCCGATATGGGCGAGGCTTCCCAGAAGATAGCGCTCTTGGGTGCGCTCAACCTCTACCTCGACTTCATCAACCTTTTCCTCTATCTGCTCCGCTTCTTGGGCGACAGACGCAATTGATGTGGTTTTGACGAAGTGAATATTCTTAGATAATTATAGGAGTAAAATACGTATATCGGGGGAATATCTGAAAAGATATTTCCCCTTTTTTGTGCGTTTTCGTCTTCATGTAGCCATTTTCTCCTTGCATAGCGATAGCTTTCTTTCCAAGGTAGCTTGCATATTGTTTGTCGCGGGTTGTGCTATGAAAGGGTATGTGTGACAAAAGGAAATCTAAAAATATTCTAATAAAATGCTTTTTGAGGGCATAAAACTTGCTTGGCGTGAATAAATATTGTAATTTTGCAAATGAAATAGAATAATGAAGGATTATGAAAGCGAAAACGATACGAATGAAAACCCTCAAGATGCTTATCTCCAGCAAGGAGCTTAGCAGTCAGGAGGAGGTGCTGAAGGCATTGGCCAAGGAGGGCTTTACGATTACGCAGGCTACGTTGAGCCGCGACTTGAAGCAGTTGAAGGTGGCCAAGGCTGCCTCAATGAATGGAAAATACGTCTATGTGTTGCCCAACGAGACCATGTACAAGCGTGTCTCTTCGCCTCAGCGTGCTACCGACATGGCAAACAGCAATGGATTTCTTTCGCTCACCTTTAGTGGTCAGCTGGCCGTGATGAAGACACGTCCGGGCTATGCGAGTGCCGTTGCGTATGACATCGACCAGAAGGAGATCCAGGGTGTCTTGGGATCTATTGCAGGTGACGATACGCTCTTCATCGCCATTGAGGAGGGCTTCGACCGCGAGAAGATCGTCGAGGGACTCTCACAGATCATCCCCGGCATAGGCCGCGTCTCTGTGGTGATACCGGGATACGAAGACGAGCTGGGGGAGTAATAAGTCAAGCCCATCACTCTGGTCAAGACTCACCTATCTGGTCAAGACCCATAATTCTGGTCAAGACCCGCCAGCCTGGGAGTATACAGTTAACACCCACGCCTGTGGGTAGAAATGCAAAGCCGTACCTATTGCCTGGGCAGTAGGTATGGCTTTGCATTTTTTTATGCCTACAAACCCTGCCCGTGCTGGTACACATAAATAGCTGCTTCGGCTTGTTTAATAATTTCTACATAAACCATGCGATAATCCGACATTTGCCTAAAAATAGTTATCAAATTTGTTTGGTCGTGGCTTTTTTGCTAACTTTGCAGAAAGACAGTTATTGAAAGGATTGAATCGCATGATAAATATGAAAAAGTCAGCATTTCTATATATCTTCTTTGCCATGATGGCTTGCTCCGTGCCCGTCAAGGCGCAGAATCCTGCCACGCAGACCATCACGCTCTCTGATGGTGGTCGCTATACAGGACAAGTGTTGCACGGCAAGCCCAACGGCAAGGGCAAGGCCGTCTATAAGAATGGCGACGTCTATGAGGGAGAGTTTCTCAAGGGCAAGCGCCACGGGCAGGGCACCTACACCTTCACGGATGGAGAGAAATATACGGGCGAATGGTTTCAGGACCACCAGCACGGCATGGGCGACTACTACTTCATGAATGGCAACCGCTATAGTGGGCTCTGGTATAAGGACTTCCAGTCGGGAAAGGGTACGATGTTCTATTACAATGGCGACAAGTACGAGGGCGAATGGGCCGAGGACAAGCGCGCGGGTAAAGGACGCTACACATTCAAGAACGGGGCCTTCTATGATGGCTACTGGGTCGATGACCGAAAGAATGGCAAGGGTGTCTTCGACTGGGGCGACGGGTCGTCCTATACGGGCGACTGGGTGAACAATCTCAAGGAGGGAAAGGGCACCTACGTCTATGGCGACGGCGAGGAGTATAGCGGACAATGGAAGAACGACCTGCCGGATGGGCGTGGTATCTATAAGTTCAAGGATGGCGATATCTACGAGGGCTACTATGTCGAGGGCGAGCGTCACGGCGAGGGCATCATGAGATATAAGAATGGTGATGTCTATACGGGACGCTTCCTGCGTGGTGAGCGTTCGGGCCAGGGGACGATGGCATGGCACAATGGCGATGTCTATGTGGGTCTCTGGGAACAGGGCCACGAGAATGGAGTGGGCAAACTGACCAAGAAGAACAATGATGTCTTCGACGGGGTTTTTGTCAACGGCAAGCTCGATGGCGAGGTGGTCATCCATTATGCCGACGGCACGCGATTCCGTGGTACGTTCCGCAACGGACTGCGCGAGGGAAAAGCCATCGAGGAGGATGCCAAGGGCGTGCGCTTTGAGGGCAGTTACCACGAGGACGAGCGTGATGGATCCTTTGTGGAGCGCGACAAGACTGGTGCCATCACGGCGCAGGGCCGCTATGAGGATGGCAAGAGAATAGAGATGTAAAAAGATTGTATTGACAGGATATGGTGAACAAGAAGAATGTAAATAAAAAAGCGAACCGCAAAAAGGTTCCTGCTGCCGCAAAGGTAGAACCCCAGGTAGTGGAGCACATCGGCATCGTGCGCAACGACCCCTATTTGGAGCCGTATGAGCAGGCGATACGAGGCCGACACGACCACGCCTTGTGGAAGATAGACCAACTGACGCGCCATGGCAAGCAGACGCTCTCCGACTTTGCGAATGGCTATGAGTATTTCGGTCTGCATAGGACGGATACGGGGTGGGTGTTCAGAGAGTGGGCTCCCCATGCCACGGACATTTATCTCGTCGGCGACTTCAGTTCGTGGAAAGAGCAGGAGACCTACCGATGCCGTCGTATCGAGGGCACGGACAACTGGCAGCTCACGCTTCCTGCCGACGCCTTGAGCCACGGACAGCTTTATAAGATGCACGTCAAGTGGGATGGTGGAGAAGGCGAGCGTATACCGGCCTGGGCCAACCGCGTGGTGCAGGACGAAAAGACGCATATCTTCTCGGCACAGGTGTGGGCGCCCAAGACGCCTTACCGTTGGGTATCGAAGCCGTTGACGCCGCAGACGAAGCCGCTCCTGATCTATGAGTGCCATATCGGAATGGCGCAGGACGAGGAGAAGGTGGGATCCTATAGCGAGTTTCGCCAGCAGGTGCTGCCGCGTATCGTCCGAGATGGCTATAATGCCATACAGATCATGGCCATCCAGGAGCATCCCTACTATGGATCCTTTGGCTATCATGTCAGTTCCTTCTTTGCGCCGAGCAGCCGTTTTGGTACGCCCGAGGAATTGAAGGAACTGATAGACGAGGCGCATAGCCACGGCGTGGCCGTCATCATGGATATTGTCCATTCCCATGCCGTCAAGAACGAGGTGGAGGGACTGGGCAACCTGGCGGGAGATCCCAACCAATATTTCTACCCTGGCGACCGCCACGAGCATCCGGCCTGGGATAGTCTTTGCTTTGACTATGGCAAGGATAATGTCGTCCATTTCCTCCTCTCCAACTGCAAGTACTGGTTGGAGGAGTTCCATTTTGATGGTTTCCGTTTCGATGGCGTCACGTCGATGCTCTATTATAGTCATGGACTGGGAGAGGCTTTCACCAACTATGCTGATTATTTCAACGGCCATCAGGATGACAATGCCATCTGCTATCTGACCTTGGCCAATCGCCTGATCCATGAGGTCAATCCTCATGCCATCACCATTGCCGAAGAAGTGTCGGGCATGCCCGGACTGGCGGCCCGCTTCGAGGATGGCGGATATGGTTTCGACTATCGTATGGCGATGAACATACCCGACTATTGGATCAAGACCATCAAGGAACGTCGGGATGAGGACTGGAAACCAAGTAGCATCTTCTGGGAGGTCAAAAATCGTCGGTCTGACGAGCGGACGATCTCTTATTGTGAAAGCCATGACCAGGCGTTGGTGGGCGACAAGACAATCATCTTCCGGCTGGTGGATGCCGATATGTACTGGCATTTCCGTATCGGAGATGAGAACGAGGCGGCCCATCGGGGGATTGCCCTGCACAAGATGATCCGACTCGTCACCTTGGGAGCTATCAACGGAGGCTACCTCAATTTTATGGGCAACGAGTTTGGTCATCCCGAGTGGATCGATTTCCCGCGCGAGGGCAACGGATGGAGCCACAAGTATGCGCGCAGGCAATGGAATCTGGTCGATGACAAGACCCTTTGCTATCACTATCTTGGTGATTTCGACCGCAGGATGCTGGAGGTGGTAAAGAGTGAGCCTGCCTTTAACGATACGCCTGTGGAGGAAATTTGGCATAATGACGGCGACCAGGTGCTCGCCTACGAGCGCGGTTCGTTGCTGTTCGTGTTCAATTTCTCTCCCTCACGGTCCTATTCCGACTACGGGCTGTTGGTGCGCGAGGGCTCTTGGCAGGTAGTGCTCAATACGGATGCCAAGGAGTTTGGCGGCAACGGATTGGCCGATGACTCGGTGGAGCATCTGACAAATAGCGACACGCTCTATGCCAAGGATCACAAGGGCTGGCTGAAGCTCTATATCCCTGCGCGTTCGGCCGTGGTCTTGCGTAAAAAGAATGATGCTCATGCGTAGAAGTTTCGAACAGGTGGTGTGCGCAGTAGTGTTCTGCGTGCTCACCTTTTGCTATCTATACAACTACCAGGCGGACGTCCTCGTCGTCACGCAGTTTCTCGCCTCGGGCGGGCAGACCCACTATGCGCCCTTCCTTGGGGCAGTTATTATCACGTCCGTATTGCTGCTCCTGCAGGTCGTGGTCCAGTTCTTTGCCCGCCTTCGCCGTAGAAGCTATGCCCTCACCTATGCGCCTTCGCTCTTGTTGCTGGCCTGGCTGACGGGCATCCGTTCCGACGTCACGACGCAAGTAGATTTTGGCTCTTGGTGGTTGGCTATTCCTTTCTTGCTTCTCGTCATCGTACCTGCCATCATACAGGCCATGCGCTACCAGCCCTATGAGCCCGACGAGCGTAGGCAGGGCTTTCTCTCACAGCTGCTCTGGATTAACCTGGGCACCCTTGCCCTCATGTTTCTCTTCGTAGGATTCCTGAGCAATAATGACCGGGAGTTTCATAAACGGGCGCGGATGGAATATCTGGTTGACCAACGTCGCTATCGTGAGGCGCTCGTGATGGCACAACGGTTGGAGCGTCCTGATTCCGTATCGTCGATGCTGACAATCTATTCTGTCGCGCGCACGGGCCACCTGACCGACAGCCTCTTTCATTATCGCTTGGTAGGAGAGGGCAAGGTGATGCGTCCGTCGCCACAGGTACACAGTCTGCTCACCCCCGACTCCATACTCAACCGCGTCACCAGCAAGAGCGCCAACTATCAGTTGATGGGCTTTTTGCTCGACCGCGACCTGCCGACTTTCTGCGCCTATCTGCCGCTGTACTACAAGACCAACGAGCCTATGCCGCGTTATTATGCCGAGGCATGGCAGCTCTACCATCAGTTGCGGGCAGGAATGCGTCCCAAGCGCTACGAGAAGGGTTCTTATACCTATTATTATATGCGCGGATGAGTTTGATAGATGGTCGTATGCAGGATGCTTTCCTGCATACGGCTATCAGTCGATAGAGGAGAATGGAAACCCTCCTTTTGGTGGTTTTATGGAGCCAGTCTCTCTATGTTCCGAGGGGTAGGTTAACATCGTCTTTTGATGAATATAACTTCATAGGCCGATGAAGTTATATTCGTAGGCTGATGAAGTTATATTCGTAGGCCAATGAAGTTATATTCGTAGGCCAATGAAGTTAATATCCTTTTTGGGCCCTATTTTCACCCCTTTTCGCGTGATTCCTTTTTCCTGCCTTCGTCATAGCGTATCTCAAAATTCTTCATCGAAAAGCTTAGCTTTTTTCTGATCTCTTGCCATCAAATATGAGCAGTACTTATTGAGCATATTGGACAGAGGTAGTTCTCCCTTTTGATACCGTTCTGCGTCAAGTGCCAACATTCTTTCACAAACTGTTCTATGGCCTTTGAATAGGGCATTGAGATATGGTATGCCATTCTCTTGGATAATACACACATCGGTAAAGAATTGTGTGATGTCCTCTGAGTCAAAGACAATGGAATAAGTTGGTCGCTTGGCTCCTGGAATGTCTTCTATCAAAATGTTCTTGCTGACAAGATCCTGTATGTCGCGTATGGCAGTATCTTTGGAACACTTAGCCAATGAAGCCCAGGTCTTAGACGTTATCTTTGCCTCATAGCCATCAAGGAAGAGATTTAACATTTGTGTTTGTCGCTCTGTCATAGGAACGGATGCAGCCTTCTGCCAGAAGAAACTCTTATTTAAGATGGTGGTGACAATGGTTTCTGCTTCGTCGAGCGCATCAATCATTTTTTTCATATACCATACCAGCCACTCCGTGATCTCACCGTCGCCACGTTGCATGCGTTCCAGAATGTCGTAATAGTGTTTTTTGTCTTTATTGATTTGAGACGGAATATTATAGAAACGCAACTCGCTCTTCTCACCACGTGCCAGAAGCATGTCGGAGAGAATGCGAGCCAATCGACCATTACCATCTTCGAAAGGATGAATGCTTACAAACCAGAAATGAGCTATGGCAGAACGTATAACGCTGCCCACGGTATCTTCGCCATCAAACCAAGCTATAAACCTTTGCATCTCACTCTCTAAAAGGTCGGGAGAAGGGGCTATATAATGTATCTTCTCTCTACTAAATATACCGCTGACTATATGTTCCTCATTTGTTCGGTATTGTCCTATTTCTATTTCACAAGCTTCGCTGAAACCGGTTGGAAAGAATGCTGTTTGCCAAGCGCATAGTTTCTCTTTACTGAGCGGTTGGTCATAGTTCTGTACGGCTTCGAGCATTACGCCCACCACGGAGTCAACATAATGAGAAGGAGCTGTGTATTTCACGTTTTCAATTCCCAGTTTTCGGGCGATAGAAGAACGTACCTGTTCCTCATTAAGACATATGCCCTCAATCTCTGAAGAATACACTACGTCATGTGTCAGGTTCTCCGCCATAGCTCTGAGTTTGCTATCAAAGCCGAGCGTGCTCAATCTGCCGTAAAGCAAACCTTGCTTACGACATACAACCTCCTGAAGGATTGATACTTCAGAAGCATCCCAGCGGAAGTTTGTCCAATTATCTCTTTCGTGTATATACATAAGCTATTTATTCTATGTGCGACAATGTGTAGTGTTAAACGTCGCATATTCTGCGGTAAAATTAATAAAAAAATGTCGAACCGCCAAATAAATCAATGAAATACCGCATGTTTTGCGACGTCCCCAGAGGACAACGACAGTCCCATGTCTTAAAAAGTTTCCATATAGTCATTAATGTTTAGTTTGTTTGGGTAGGTATAGTTATTTGTGAGAAATGTATATTATCGTCCCATTGAGGAGCCTCAGCAATGCTAATATCAGGCAAGAGGAAGTCTTCCTTATCTGGGTGTTCAGCCAATATAGCCTCGTCACTTACACTAAGTCTAGAGCGTATCTTTTTGAAGAACTTTACTTCTGCGTACTCTATGCGATTGTCAGCCTCGATGGCTTTGATGGCAAGCGATACGAGTAGCAACTGTTCTGTTTCGTTCAACACCACAGATTTTAGTTCCTTTAGATAAGATTGCAGGAACAATGCGCCCTGCTCATTGATTTCGGCAATCCATGAGTTGATGTACTTCTCCGAATCAATGTCGTGGAAGAGTTTGTCCTTCGCACACAACTCCCTAACCATGCCTACTTCTTCTGTGGCAATATCTCCATCGCAAGCTATGCAACAGAAGAGGGTTTTCAAGTATAATTCTTCTTTTGTCATAATAGTAATCGTTTAAATGTTAAAACCTATCCGAGGCCTATCATTAGGCTTCTTCACATCCTCTCCATTCATCATCTTTCGAATGCGATCGTATTTACGCAACTCGTCAGCACTGAGCGAAGGGCGAGTATTTGAGATGGCTGCTTTCAGAAGCTCCATTGTTATTTTGCTATGCTGGTGAAGTGCATTTCGCGCAGCATCATTGACTATCAATTGAATATCAGCAGAGACGTATCCTTGGGTCATCTCTGCTAACTGTTGATAATCCAATCCAAAGTCGTATGGACGCTTCTCAAGATACAGTTTGAACAAGGCCATTCGCGCTTCTTCGTCTGGCGCGCCAATAAAGTATTTTTTGTCCAAGCGTCCGGCACGCAATATCGCCGTGTCAATCATGTTGGGATAGTTGGTCGCCCCTATGACGAAGATTCCCCTTTCGCCTGTCCTGTCCATTTGCGCCAACATCTCGTTTACGGCACTCCTTGACATTTCGTGCACATTGCCATCCGCGCGATTAGGAACCAGTTCGTTCATCTCGTCTATGAATATAACTGTTGGCGCTTTCTCCTCCGCCTCTTTAAACATCTTTGCGATGTTCTCTTGCGTGGCATTGACGAAGCGACTCTTTAGGGCGGCAGGGGTGATACACAGAAAGTTGAATCCGACCTCTTCTGCAAAGTGTTTTGCAAAGAAGGTCTTTCCGCACCCAGGAGGACCATACAGCAACATACCATTGGGTATGGTCACGCCATAACGATGGTATTCCTCGGGATTGTGGAGGGGCTCTATCACCTCTTCACGCATCTGCTGCTTCAATTCCTCCATGCCTGCCACAGCAGCAAAGCCTTCCCCCTTTTTCTTTGTTTCTGTAGAGATTGGGGTATCCTTTGACTGCTGCGAGAGGAATTTGCGCTTCGTAGATTGGCGTTCTATTTTTATCTCACCGTCAATCGCTTTGATAAACTCATCTGCCGTTTGAAACCTGTCTTCTGCATCATAACTTAATGCTTTGGCTATCACGTTCAGCAGCTGGTCGTCAAGCTCATACTTATCCTCTTTTGTCAGTTCCAGCTCTTCGTCCCGCTTTGCCAAGATGGCGTCTATCGCCTCTTGTCCCCGTTTTCTCGAAACGTCTATAAACCACGGCAGCACTCCGTAAAGGAGCTGATACATCATCACGCCTACAGAATAGAGGTCCGTCTGAACGGAGCACACCCCGGAGAATCTTTCTGGCGCAAGATAGAAAGGATTCAACTCCTCCAAATTGGGTTTGGCTGGCGGCTGGTTTAAAAGTCTCGCACAACCGAAATCTATCAGTTTCAGGTCTTGCAATTCCCCAACGAGATTGAGAAAAACGTTTTGTATCGTCACCTCGTTGTGAATGATAGGAGTCGTCTGTGAGTGCAAGAAGGCCAGTGCGGACAAAACGGCCTTAGCTATTGTTTTGATCTCGTAAACGCTGATTTTATCATCACGGATCATTCTCTGCGACAAGGTCTCTCCACTTACAAACTCGGTCACGAACCAAGCGTATTGGCCTCCGTTCATCATCATATTGCCAGCGTCCACAAACTGACAAAGGTTATGATGATGCAGCTGCTTGGCAATCTCCACTTCTATCACTCGTCCACTATCATCTATCTGATTACGATTGAGCTTTGAGTAGTTGATGAGTTTCAAGAAGCGGGTTTTGCCATTGGCGTCCTTCACACGATAGGTCTCCGCATAAGAACCTTGCTTATGCGGAAACGCTACTGTGTATAAAGCTATTTTATCGTTCTTGTTGAAGTGCATAGCACTATTACTTAAAGAAATACAAATATAATACAACCTATAAGGAACAGCAATGTTACCATACAACCTGATTTTGAATCATTATTTCTCGCTGTTGAAAGTATTTCTTGCATTCGTCGATTACCATTAGCTATATTTCTATTTAACCTTGCAACTTCTTCAACTTTAGGTCTCAAAGCGACAAGTTGAATATGAATATTTTCTGGCAATTCGTAATGCAAAAGATTTTCAAGACACAGTATAGCACATTGTGACTCTTTATCCCTAAAGGACAAGATATCTTGCCTTTCTGTTATTCCATCGTCACTTTTACCTACTTGTTGTGTTAGTATTCCTTGTTGCAACAGAAGCATAAAAGTCAAGGCACAATTGACTTCTTTAGACAATTTATCTTCTTTTGAAATATCATGAAGAGACTTCATGTGTTCTAATAGAGAACTAAATGATGTTATCTTATCCATTTTCTATCATTTTTAATACATTATCTAGTGTTGTTGAAAAAATGACATTTTGACTACGAATTCTATGTTTATCAAAAACCACAAAAATGTCAACATCTACATTCGTAAATGGTTTAATTGCGGCTAGTGCATCCAAACTGTCTATGTACGATTCTTCAAATTGTCGCTTTAATTCTATATTAGTAGGAACTATTATTAATTCATCTATACTCGCTCCATTCATTTTTTTGCCCAATAAATCTTTGTGAGCATTAATTTTATCCAAGGCCTCTTTAATTTCCATTGTACAAATTATTTTAGTAATCCTCCAGCCTTAGCAGCATCCTCCTGAGGCATAAGCTTTAATAATTCAGCTACGATTCGTCTTAAATCCTCAGTTGTCGGATTGTTATTTATCTGTTCCATTCCTCTATTAACAAGTTGCCGCGCACGAGAAGAGTCTTTCCAACGGATTGCTCCAAAGCGATCGTTGCAATATCTAATGATAGCCATGCACTGATAGAGCATTGTGAGCTGGAAGAACAGGCGATGTACTTGTTTTATAACCTCACGACCCTCTTGTACATTTTTTGTGCGAATAACATTATCCGTTTGAGTTCGCAGTTGTTCGACTAATTGGGCAGACTGCTCATCGCCCAATTCTTCCTGCGCTTTTTCTAGTTTGTCAAACTCATCGCGCAACTCATGTTCCACACGTTGCCACTCTGTACCCGTGTCAAGTTCTTCTATTTTCCTGAGCAAGTCGCGTAGATGTTTAAGCACCTCTTTTTTCTCTGTGGTGTTTTCATTGTCTGTGCGCAGAGATGCAAGTTCTGCTCTTAAATCATCCACACCGACGCCAGATTCCTCCAACATCTCTATGGAGGCTTCCGCCTCAGCAAATCCTTTATTGATTCGATCGTTAGTATCTTTCATAGAGTGCTTCTTGCCTGTATCGAAAACCTTCTCTATCGTGAAGTCCGTTGCAAGAAAATGCACTTCTATTTTCATCTGCTCAGAAGAGTCTGCTTTCAATGTAATATTCACCAGGCTGTCCTCTGGAATAAATGTATCAACATCGTCTCCAGTTATGACAACATCCGCCACATACTCATAATGCGATGCAGGCTTGCCTTCTGCTTCAGCAAAATCATCAGTTTGGTAAACAGGGACCTTCAGAATATCGCATGCTTCTCCTGGACGAAGCGGGTTTGAGGTTCTCAAGTCTTTTTTAACAACACCTGTAGCTGGAAGAGGTTTGTTTTTTTCCAGCCCCGTTACCATTGTGATTACACTACGTTGCTTGTCTTCATCCCAGGTGCCTATAGCTATATTATAAGGCAATGGCGCAGCTCCTACAACAGAACCCTGAATAATGGTAATCTCATTGGGGAAGCAAGGAAGCACATCGCCTTTGTCGTCATAACATATAATGCTAAACGAATTTGCTCTACCCTCCAAAAGATTTAACTCAAAGACATCACCATTAGAATCGATTTCCATCTTACCACTTGACCATCCCTTATCTCCTCTTACAAACTCAACGAGAACCCTATTCAAAGAAGAGCCTTCGGCGAGACGAACAGTAGCGTATTCAGTCTGCTCAACTGTCGTTGCCTCATAATTGACATCTAGTTTTATAGTTCCAATTTGTATATCATCATCAGAAACTTCCGCATCCAACGTTGACGCATAAAGAGCCGCTCCTGTTGCTACAGCTGTCATCGGATCTATACTTGTGTCAACATTAGGCGTTACTTGTTCTCTCAGCATCTGACGAATAAGCGGGCAATATGTCGGTCCACCAACAAGAATCAGTTTTGTGATTTGTGAACCATTGAGATGGTTACGCTGCATAAGATTCTTGCAGATGTCCACGGCTTTTTGAAAATATGGACGAAAGACATCAAAAACTTGTGCCTGTGTCAATGTCAGGTCAAGTTCTATCTCCTCTCCATCCTCGTCATCTCCAAGGTCGCCCAAGTTGGAAATAATGTCCTCGTGGTCTTTGAACGAAAGCTGGTTCTTTACGTCCTCGGCGTATGTTTTCATTGCGTCACGAAGCACTTCCTTCTTTTCCTCATCCTGCAAATAACCATCTATTGCATAGTTTTCTTGCAAATATGGTATAATGATATTGTCAACAATGGCATAATCCAAGTTCTTTCCACCGAGATAGTTGTCTCCCTCTGTATCGAAAACTTGCATGATACCATCCTCTACTTTTAGCAAAGCAGCATCAAAGGTTCCACCACCGAAGTCAAAGACCATCCACAACCCGTTTTTCTCTTCAGCAGTTAAACCGTACGCCATAGAAGCAGCAATCGGCTCTTGCAACAGTTCACATTGTTTGAAACCCACCAATTTGGCAGCTTCTATTGTTGCCGTCTTTTGATTCACGGTGAACTTGGCAGGAACTGTGATAACTACAGATCCTACTTTTTCGTCAGTGACAAAGGATTTGAGGGCTTTCAAGACTTCAGCTGATAATTCCTCAGAAGAGAATGCCCTTTTTAAATTATAGCACTGATATATAGTATCAGTTGCCATTGTGCGCTTAAACTCAACGTAAGTGTTTGAAGCTTCTTTTTTCCATGTCTTTGTTGCACGACGTTTGTCTTGCTTCATCGTATTATAGGCACTATCGCCAAATTTTATCGAGCGTTTTCTGTTTACTGCGATACACGAGGGCATAATATCCTTCTGCACGTCCGTCTTGATAACAACAGGCTTTCCCTTTTCCATGCGGCAGATTGCGGAATTAGTTGTTCCGAGGTCAATGCCATAGTCTATTTTATTTCTTGCCATGATAATATTGTTTTAGATGTTCTGACTTACTGTGATTCGGGCTGCTTGTATCATTTGTCCATTGTAGTTAACTTGTGGCTTGGTTATGCCAGTAATGATTTGTTGTCCTTCCTCCAAATCCTCATCAAGCACGAATTCTGCTATTACTTTCATGCCCTCATTGTATGGTTTTCCAAGCATATCGACAATTTCATAACCATTGGCATTGAAATTGTCCTTGATACGACTCACTGCCTTAGCCAACTGCTTATACCCCCTTATAGAAGAGTCCATGCGTGACATGTTCAACTCGATTCTGGCAACTTCGTCAGCCACCTTCAGTGCAAGCGAATGGTCTGGCTTGTCATTGCTAACAAATTTATGGGAATTAGACATTTGTTTGTCAAACAGCTCCAAAAGTTTGTCATCTAGCTTTATGGACTCCTCTTGCATCTTGCTCTGCGCAGTTTGCAAAGCATCTTGGGCCTTGCGTACATCATCAATAGAAGTTGTGCCCGCCTTGAGTTTCTTGACAAATGCAATAGTAGTGACAATTATTGCCGCAAGTAGTATGAACAAGCCACACAAGCCCCACAATGTGCGTGACGAAAGCACATTCTTTGTCGCCTCAACCATTGCGTTCGTTTTGCCGATACGATCGACAAGCTCCGACTTATCTGCTTTTTGGTTAGCTACAACTATGCTGTGTTCGTTTCGCAGGCTATCTATGCTAGATATCAACTTCTTGTTCACAGTCTGCAGCTCCGATATCTGCACCTCCGTCTTAGCATTCTTCAAAGATAAGGCGTTAAGTTCCTTGTGAAGACGTTCTTGTTGCGTCTTCAAGCCTTTAACCTCCATTTTCAAAGACTCTACCTTCTTAGTAGTGTCCTCAGCTTTTAACGTTCCAAAGCTCAATCCTAAAAGAAAAAACGTACTTAAAAAATAATATTTCATACTGATATTTGTTTAAAACAATCATATACACATATTCCTATTCCGATGATAACTCCAACAATCGCTCCACTCAAGCCAACGCCTTCTATGGCTAAGCCAATGAGCCCTCCTACGACAAAACCAATTCCTCCATAAATAAGCGCCAAAACTAGAATTGCAAAAATTCTCATTAGAGTTATCTTTAGGTTTGATGTCCGTGGTGGATAAAGAGATTCAAAAACTCCTAATTTTTCACACAGTTCTTTTAATATAGCGCGATTTTTATTGTACGTATTCTTCTTGAAATCTGATTCCATATCAAAGTCATCCATTATTTTTGTGGCTTTCCATGCTTCTCCCAACACTGACTTTACATGAGTAAATCCAAGATTACGCGATATTGCCGCAATAGGGTCATCTTTATCGGCGCTAAATACGGATTGCGCCTCATTCACTTCGGCTATGATAATACCCAGTGCGCTGCCTACTAACTGTGTCGAAATATTAAGATAATAGGAGTGTGACGCACCAAGTTTACTCTTTATAGATAGAACATACGGTTTCGTGCGTTTCAACAACGTAACCGCATACGAAATCTTGCGTAGCGAAGAATAATATCGCAGTTCTTTACGAATTGCTTTATCTTCAGAAAAGACCTCAGATGGTGGCAACTCGTCAATAATCTTTTGAAGAATATCGACATTCTCCTTGCATCTGTCTTTTGCCATTTGCCCAACGACAATGCTTTGGGCATATTTCTGCAAACTCATGGCTTTGTGTGCAGCCTCAGGCTCGTCGGAGCCATTGAAGTAGTCAATACCACATTGCAGGATTTCAAGTCCCAGTTTGTCGGCAATCATTTGATATTGCAAGTCCGTTGCGGAGAGAAATCCCTTTAGTTGCTGGAAAGCACTTCTTGTGTTTTCCCTTAGCGCCTCTCCAGCATTGAGCCTTGCTTCTGCCTCTTTTCCCTTTGATTTCTTGGCAATAGCAATAGCGTCTTGTATGCTATCAACAAGAGGCTTCACTGCTTTTTCCTCTACATGGCTTTTCCATGCATCATCAGTGATGAAAGGAAGCAACTGATTTGCCCCAGCTTCGTCACATAGCACATCGAGAAAGCGGAAAGCCAAACTGGCGACATCAGCGTTTCCATCCGTCCCCAGGATAGCAGACACAAACTGGTTCGAGTAGAGGGGATTTCCATGCAAGGTCTCAGCACACGTTATAGCCCTGCGATAGTCCTCACGCATCAACGCACAAACGATACGATTCTGCAGAGACGATGCAGTGTCTTTCTTTTGCCAAATCTCCTCAGATTTGTCTATTTCACCAGCGAAAAGATGGTTGAAAGCCACTTCGTCCAAATGAGTCGCTTTCACAAACCAAAACTGGGCGTACAAGAGTTGGTCTTTGGGCAAGGTGAGTTGGGCCTCAGCATCCATTACAGAAGCTTCGGTTCTTTGAATGGCTGAAAGATATTGGGGCAAGTCCAAAGGAAAAGAGACGGGTTTGCCCACCTTCAAAAACGCTTTCATGCGATTGTGGTTGGCCAGCCTTTCCTTCGTAGGAGAGTTTGAATAGACTCCTAACAGGCGATATGGATTGTTTCGTAGAATGTTCATTCCAATTCCGTTAACAGATGCAGTCAACTGACTCCTTCGTTGACGAAATCTACTCGCTTAAATATACGAAAAGCGTGGAGTCTGTCCTGTCACTCGTTCCACGCCATAAAGGCCTTCGCATTGCCCTGATTGTCGAAAC
>ENA-OOXT01001235-OOXT01001235.1-human-gut-metagenome-genome-assembly--contig:-NODE-1235-length-17056-cov-2.915946_pt1 | contig 17056 bp, 15 predicted proteins | sample MGYA00241590_ERZ501349 | MGnify/ENA primary metagenome ERZ501349 (study PRJEB25962, sample SAMEA2042838) | human gut metagenome | biome: human gut; feature: human-associated habitat; material: faeces...
GAAATCTGGCATAGCAAGAAAAACGACTGTCGCTTATCCCGAACTCAGGTTACTAAATACAACAGAGACGCTACAACCGCTGAGCGGGAAACAAAGTTGTTCTTTACCAGTTTTAATGGATATAAGAGAAAACATACAAATGCAAATAGGCCAATCACTCCATAGCTGACAAAATATGCTATAAAATCATTGTGAAAGCACTGATATGTCGTTGTATTCCCTCCTAAATAGGTAGCTCGGCGAAAGCCAAGTCCGCAAATCATATCAAAAAAATTATCACCATCCATAAAAGAATTCAACTTCATGGCCCATATTTCAGTTCGCCCCGAACCACCTTCTGTATCGTTTTGAATACGATACTCCAACAAATCAAAATAGCCACTATATAAAAGATAAAAAACAAAAACGACAAAAAACAACATTATTAAAACTTTATGCTTTAATCGCATCTTTGAAAGAAGCAACAAGGCGAAAAAACCCACTGAAATAGAAACAATTCCGCCTCTGGAAGCACACATTACCATCACTATAAATGATAAAATCATTGCAATGCAGAAAAGAGCTTTTTCAAAAACACTTTTTCGTAGTGATGATATTAAAACGATGCTAGAACTCATTACGGACATACCTAAAACCGTACTTAGATAATTCGGATCTATCCATGAAGTTCGCTCCAAGCCGGAATCAGAACCATAAGAAATAGTAAACAACGAACCGAATACGAAATAATAATAGACGATTACCAAAGAGGCCACTGCAAAGGAAATTGCCATACTCTTTACTAGAGTGCTCACTTTACCTACAAGAATTGACTTGTTTGTAATAACTAAAAAGAGATATAAAACCAAGAGACAGAAGGTTAATCTTTCTACATTGCCCCATGTTACTACATCAACGAACGAAACAAATAAGGCAAAAAACAAAAGAGGCCTGTATTTGCTACAAGATTGCGAAAAACATTTATTCACAACGGCACATAAAAACAGAAGTATTGCATATAAATCATACGAAGTAGGCATATACGAAGAAGAGAATCCGTATGAAGACACAAAAACAAAGCATGTTAATATTGAAGGTAACAACTCTACATTTTGAATCATCGATGGGATCACCAATGCCATCAAAAAGCAAATTCTTAAAGGCATCGACGGGGAAGAGTCTATATTGGTCCAAGACGCCATCACAATTAACAATACGAGATAATAAACATACAACGCATTTTGTTTTGTCAACAAACTCATCATTTCACAACCTTTCTTTTAATATAACTCCGTACAATTTGTTTTTCTCTTTCACTTAAAACCATAGAATAAGAAATTACACATCCCATTATAAAATCAACTACACACACACAACATAACCGTAAAACAGACTCGTTTAACATCCGATGAACCAAAAATGGTAACAATGGGAGCAATAATGTCATTATTATACATGGACACACCACCTCCATCACGTATTCTTTTATCTCATAATCCAACATATTTCGAACAACAAAAAGGCTGGCAATTTGATTCACTATCGTCATTACAAGACTTACAACAAAAACGCTAATAGGTCCATTCCCCATTTTCAAAAAGAACCAAGATAATGGTACTATTGCAAAAGTAATAACACTTGTAACAATCATGTACGCTCTTAACTTTCCTGAAGCATGGACAACCTGAGTTAAGGGCGTATTCAGGGTACTCACAGTCATGATTATTAGAACAAGGATAGTAAAAGGAATTGTGTTTGGTGGTATATTTTCTCCCAACCACATGCGTAAAACAAATCGTAATTCAACTATGACAGGTACAACCAGCAAACACATTAAATTATAGCATATTTTTGATTCACTAAATACTATACTTTTTGTACGAGAATAGTTACCATTTGCATATGAGTCAACTAATTGCGGTCGAAAAGCAGCAACAATATTAAGCGAAAACTGTTGAAGAGCAGTCATTATTTGGTAGGATACTCCTCTTGCAGCGTTAACAACAGGACCAAAAAATGCGTTTAAAAGCATATTTAAACCTTGCCCCTTAAGGACACCCGAAAATGTACCAAGTACATTCCAGCCAGAAAAGGACCACATTGAAAAAAACAGCTCTTTACAAAAAACACACCGAAGGCTCATTTCCACAAAATGTTTTCTCACATACACAAAATATAGGAAAAAATTAACGAATGAAACAAACAAGACCAAAACACCATATGTTATTAATTTATCATAAGGAACAAATGGCAAGACAACAACAATTGCTAGTTTAAGAAAAACGTCAATTATACCAACAATGGCGTAAAAATCCATCCGTTCAAACGACATAACAGCTGCAGAATAAGGTACCTGCATAATAACAAGCAACATTGATAAAACAGAACATTGAAACAGGATATTCGCAGCATGAATCTTATCCGTAGAAACAACCAACACATTATTAACATACCATAATCCAAACGACTCTAACACGAGTAATAACACTATTGATATCATTCCCTGAATGATCAAAGATGTTATATAAACCTTTTGTATACCTTCTGCGCCTTGTTTCGTTACCTCATAATTATAAAATCTTTGAATAGCTCCTGCTAAAGATGTATTCAAAAAACCAAACATGGACACAAAACCACCGACAACATTATAGACGCCATAATCCTCTACTCCAAGGATTCGCAAAACTACACGAGTGGTGTATAATGAAACCAACAAAACAAATAACATTCTCACATACAAGAACGCCGTATTCTTAGCAATACGCTTATTATCAACCTTTATATTTTGCATATTTACATAAAAAGCATTGGGTTATATTGTTAATTGGGTTATATTACAACGAAACATTTTACCAGAGATAAAAAAACGATGTTTTCATTAATGCGTTATACTTAAGCTATTATTCTGTACGCTTCCATTAGTTCCAAACTCAATAATTTCTACACTAATCATAAAATCAATTCAAAGTATTATTACCATTCTATCCTCGAAGACTGTATTTGGCATTATCGCATGTATAAATGCTCTATATATGTAGTGTGTGATGGTATCGAACCATAAACCTCTCAGTTTCACCTGCGCACACACTTACCTTTGTTCTCTGTTTAAATGTGATAAACACCATCCAACGGACAGATGTTGAAGCAGTCCATCACAACTTTACCCTTCAGTTTCTCCCAGTTCTGCTTGATATGGTCATGCTTCACCATGATTACAACCATATCAATGTCCTTCAAGAACTCATCAAAGTCAGAGATCTGATTCTCTGCTATCTTATGTTTTTCCAAGAACGGGTCATAGCACTTCAAAGGACGAGCAAGGTGTCGCTCCTGCGCCTCCAAAAGCTGGAGTGTAGGCGACTCACGATAATCATCCACGTTCTCCTTGTAAGTCAAGCCATACAAACCGACACGACGGTTGTCAGTGATGCCGTTCTCCTTCATTATCTCATAGATGCGGTTGAGGACGAACGTCGGCTGGCTGTCGTTGGTCTTCATAGACTCGTCAATGACCTTGGCCAACTGGGGGTAGTCACCGACAAGGAACCAAGGATCTACGGAGATACAATGACCTCCCACCCCAGGGCCTGGCTGGAGAATGTTTACACGCGGGTGCATATTGCAGATCTTGATAATCTCATACACATCCATGTTGTCATGGCGACAGATACGCGAAAGCTCATTGGCAAAGGCGATATTCACGGCACGGAAGGTGTTCTCCACGACCTTTGACATCTCAGCAGAACGGATATCCGTCACGACAATCTCGCCTTGGCAGAAACTGGCATAATACTGCTTTACCTTCTCGCCAATCTCCTTGTTGTCAGCACCAATGGTGCGGTTATTGTGCAGCAGTTCATACACCATATTGCCCGGGATGATACGCTCAGGAGCATGGACAAGGTTGATATCCTCACCTATCGTGAAACCATTGGCCTCTATCACGGGACGCACAAACTTGTCGATGGTGCCTGGACTGACTGTTGACTCGATGACGACGGTCGCACCCTTGGGACAAACCTTCATCACGTCTTTCACGGCCGCAACGACATAGCAGGCATCCACCTTCTTCGAGAACTTATCATAAGGGGTAGGAACAGAGACGATATACATGTCCGTCTTCTGATATTCCGTGGTGAATTTGACTCCTGCCTTCAGTGCTTTCTGAAAGAGATCGTCCAGCCCGTCTTCCTTGAACGTGGTATGACCAGCGTTCAACGTATTGACAAGTTCCTTGTTGTAGTCGGTACCGATCACTTCTACTCCGTGCGCTGCCATCATAAGGGCTGTCGGAAGTCCGATATAGCCTAATCCAATTACATTAACCATAGTGTTTTTTCTGTTTTGATGTTTTTAAAATGTATTCCACTTATCTTTATGCATAACGCTCCACTTCCTCGCCATTGAGAATGCGGACGATGCGGTCACAAGCCTTTCCGTCTCCGTAGGGGTTGACGGCTTGTGACATTTTCTTATACGCCTCCTCGCTATCAAGGAGCACGCTTAATTCATTCACAATCTTGTCGTAGTCCGTACCCACAAGATGTACTGTACCGCTGGCAAGTGCCTCGGGACGCTCCGTAGTGTCACGCATCACGAGGACGGGCTTGCCAAGACCGGGGGCCTCTTCCTGGATGCCTCCTGAGTCGGTAAGCACGATGGCGGCTTTCGACATGAGGTGGACAAACTCCAGATACTGGAGCGGTTCGATGAAGAAGAAGTTGGAAGCCTCTCCCCAGCCCTTTCCCTTAGGAAGGGTGTCCATACCCGTGAAGGTTTCATGGATCGGACGCCTCACATTGGGATTCAGGTGCATGGGATACACAAAGTCCACCTCTGGGTATTTCATGGACAAATCACGCATGGCGGAGAGCATACGGATGAAGCCGTCACCAAAATTCTCACGGCGGTGACCTGTGATCAAGACAAGCTTCTTTCCATTCTTCAGTCGAGTGATGTCATATCCTGCTTGAAGAAGGACAGAATCCTGCTCTTTAGCCAGTGCGGCATCGCTGTTGAGTTTACAAACCACCATGTGGAGGGCATCTATCACGGTATTACCCGTGACATATACCTTGCCATGTGCCTTCTCCTCAAGAAGATTCTTCTCTGAAAGCGGTGTCGGAGAGAAGTTATAGGTAGCGATACGCCCTGTTATCTGACGATTCATCTCCTCGGGCCAAGGACTATAGATATTGTGTGTACGGAGACCAGCCTCCACGTGTCCTACGGGTATCTGTTGATAGAATGCGGCAAGGGCGGCTGCCGTCGAAGTGGTGGTGTCGCCATGCACAAGCACCACGTCGGGCTTGCACTCCTTAAACACGTCGCGCATTCCGTTGAGGATGCGAACAGTCACGTCGGTCAAGTCTTGACCTTGCTTCATGATGTTCAAGTCAATGTCTGGCTTGACATCAAAGATTTTGAGCACTTGGTCGAGCATTTCACGATGCTGACCTGTTACGCACACGATAGTTTCAAACTCATCCTTACGTTTTTGGAGTTCTTTCACGAGAGGGCACATTTTAATTGCTTCAGGTCTTGTGCCAAAGACTAACATTACTTTCTTCATTTTTTTATCGCTGTGTTTCGATTCTATCCCTTTTCTAGAGAAATCTTTCTCTATTGATAATAATAGGCTCTGTGAACAAACTGGCGTTCGATGAACGACAGCCAGTCCCCACAATGTTCATCCTCATTCTTTTCTACCGTTTTCCATTCTTCCATCTATTTTTCTGTTGTGGCTTTTTAAGATAATTAGGGTGGTGTTCTGTTTTCACTTCTCCGTTGTTTGCATTGACAACTGAAATATTTGTCCTATTTTCTTGCTTTCCGTTTGTTGAAGTACAGACTTTGACGGACAAACTTTCCAGTTTGCTATAGGAGTCTATCTCATTTGCAATATCCTTACATGCACTTATCTCATTGTCGTAATGTTTTTTAATATCCTCTACAATGTGTTTACCTGCGTTCCAAACTTTATAGACAAAGACAATGAACCCTAAATACGGTAACACAATAGTGGTTAATACGACAAGCCACTCTCCAACAGGAATTTGATGTAAATTAAATGTCGGTACATAATGTTGAACGATGCAAGCCAATACTATACTTGTTACTATTATCCCCAAGTATGACTTTGTACATGATTTTAAGGAACAATAGTTCACTTTCAACCAATTATGCTCATGTTCTCCCCACCAAAACGTGGCTATCATCCAAAACAATGAGATTATTGTAAAAACTCCCCATGACAAAAAGGCCCAAACATACAATTCCGTAAACTTTGCCAAGAGCAAAGAAGATATGCAATACAAGGCCATATACAAACTAATATATGAAAAACTCTTAGTGTTGCAATCTTTCTCAAATCTGTCTTGGAAGTCTTTCTTGCTTTTGTCCAATAACTCAGACTTTTTACTTACCTTACGCTTAATCTCCTCTATCTTGTCTTGTGTACTATACCCATCTACGGTATGAGCAACGAAGCTATCTACCGTATTCGTATCAATATGACTTCTGCATGCTTTATCTAATCTTTCCAGCATCTCATTGAACTTGAAGAATTTCTTCAACACCAGCAAAGAATATGAATTTGCATATTCCGCCAATATAAAAGCCATATTCAATGTTGCTGCCAACTGTAATGCCGACGTAAAGTCTGTAATATTCAACATTGCCACTATTTTTTTGCTTTTAGACTGAACAGCTTTACTAAATCGATAATATGAGTCTGTGAATTAGAAGAAATCTTTTCAAATATATCTACCAATTTCTGTGCAAAGATTTCATCGTTCATATTGCAAATAGCTGTGCGCTTCTCAATATCCACTTCCAATCTAAAAGCCTGGTGGTCTGCCACCGCAAAATGAGCAGGAGTATCCTTGTCATGAATACTGATATTTACACTCATTGAGGTTCTCTTTACTGAAACGGCACAGTTCTGTGCAGAATAAAAAGCAAGACGCTTGTATAAATTGGATGCTTTTATCAAATCTTCATTATATTGGTTTAATATGATTTCAAGTGCCCCGTTCTTCTCGATAAAATCACTGATTTCTTCCACAAATGCCTCACTATTCGTAATCTCATCACACAGATTACCAGCGAAGAAACGCAAATTAGAGTTAGCACTTTGTAGTAGTTCTCGATATACAGTTTTTCGTTTTTCGCTGTCAGAATTCATAAAAATACGGTTCTTACATTGTTTTCTCAAAGTGGATATATAATCAGAATAATCCATAGCACATTGTATAAATATTGATATTATTGTTCTTTACGGAAATACTTTTTCGGGCAGCGGGACTGGTTTTGAAGTGAACCATATACCTTCTATTCCCATCTTTTAACTATTTCCCCAAACTCTACGTCTTTCCACTGCTCTTTCCACAATTGCAGGTAAGGAATGTCATTGGATGACGGTTCAGGCGCGCATCGTCCTATTTGAACAACAGAAGGTAATACAACAGCCTCGCCAAGAAGAAGGGCTTCGCCCACCTTCAGCGACGGCAACTTGTTCATCATGCTGCCCATAGCATCGGGTAAGAGTCTGTTTACATACGATTGATCAGTAGGATTTGTCAAACGCATGGCAATAAAATTGCTGCATTGTGAGAATATCGTATCTGATATTTCAGAAGGACGCTGACTGGCCAGCAACAACGAAACTCCATATTTCCTGCCCTCCTTGGCAATGCGCTCTATAGACTCTTTCGATGCTCTGTATTTGAAGGCCTCGCTATTTGGCACGTATTTGTGGGCTTCCTCATAGACGAGCAACAAAGGCGTTTCATTGTTTATTCTACTCTCGGGTGACTTGTCATTAATATAGCGTTTGAAGTAATAGCCAAATTCAAAAAGTATGCGAGATATCAATGAGACACTGATACTCAATACATCAAACGGTACGCCACTAAGGTCAATGATTGTGACGTTTGACATATTATCGCCATATCCGATAAACTGTTTTATGGCCTCGTCAAAGTGAATCTGTTTAGATTTTGAGCCAAGAAGGAAGTCGAGTCTTCTGTCATTAAGCTTATTCTCCAGACGACTAACGAAATTTGTTAGTTTGCCATTTAATGTGCCTTGATTAAGCTTTGGCTGACCTTTTTTGGCACCACTTGCATATACCTCGCCGGTATCTATCATTTCCTCATTTTTCGCCTTTGCAAACTGCAATACTTCATTAATGTCGAAGAAAAGCAATGAGTCAAAGTGTATTTTGTCCTTTTCTTCATCAGTTCCGTTGAAATGGTTCTTCCTGCCATTGACCACAGCTTCCTTGAAGACGTTGCGCTGGTTATGGTCGTTCGCTTCTGTGTCTATGAACAGTTCCTGAAGTTCATCGCTGTTGAGCAGCCAGTAAGGAAGTACAAGGTTGCTTATGTCCAGATAATTGGCATCGGGAAAAGCAGTCTTGTATTCGGAATGAATGTCAAAGATTACTATATGGGAATTGTTCAGTCCGTCATACCGACCATTTTTCTGCCTTATAGCCTTCTGGATAATATGAGCCACTGTATGTGATTTTCCAGAGCCAGTAGAGCCTATCACAGCGATGTGCTTGTTGAAAAACTTATTACCGTCAACAGGAACAGGAATCAGATTGTCGGAGGAGAGGGTGGAGAAAACAAATTTGTCGGATTCTTTGACTGATGTCTCAAAAATCCGTTTAATGTCTTCTGTCCGTGCGGGTTCAACTTTCTTTGGAGGGATGGAGAGCGTATCTCCTCCTCTCTCAAACATCCCATCTTTAAGCATACCAAGAGGATATGCCTCTATGATATACTTCCGAGTAGCATTCTCCTGTGTATCTGTGCCCACATCAATAGTGAAATTTTCTATGATTGCGATAAGTACAGCGTTGTCACTGTCAGAGATGCGCAAGTACGAGCCAACACGGAGTTTCTCTTCTGCAAGTTGGAAATCGTTCAGGTCATCAACAGATATTCGAATCTTATCTGGCCCTACGGATATTACCTCTGCGTTTATCTTGTTTTCTATATCTGCCATAATCATACAATATTTTCAATCATCTCTATCTTTTCAACTGCAATCTTTATATGTTTGCATTCTGAATTCTCATAAAAGGGCGTTGACTTAAAGAACTGATAAACTTCACGGGTTGTGCGAAGCCTTTTAATTATCTGTTCTACTTGTTCTAACTCATGGACAAACTTCAATGTAATTCCATTATGAGCATCGGGTTTGGTAAGTATGGACACCAAATCAAAATCGGCATCTTTATAGTCGAAACCGTCTTTGAAATGAATACCATTCGTATAAAGCAAATTCATGACTCGTTTTTTTAAACCTTCGTCTATTCCATTGATATACACGTATGGACAAAATGTGTTCTTTTGTCTCCGTGAAATATTGGACCAATTTGCCTGAATATGCTGTATGACGGAATAGATGTCTACTTCTCTTTCCCCTGACGCTTCTATCAAGAAGAAACGGTCGTAAGGAGATGGGTTATAACTTGAAAAATGTCTTTTCTTGACAACGGCACAATACTTTTCTGCTGACAGAACTTTCAGTTGCCATTCATCATACAATTCGTCCTTTCCCTCCGTTAATCGTCTTATCAGATCTTTCTTGCTTAACTTCCTTTTTTCTTCATCCTTGTTAGATGCTATGACTCTGACAATGTGCAAACAGCGACTATAATAATAATCCACCTCTTTTGCCCCACATTTCAAACTGCCCTGAATATGATTTCTGATATCCTTCTCCTGTTCATCGAAAGATGGAGTATTAATCTGAATCGTCAATGCAGAAATGAATGCTTGAAGTACATCATCTGATATGTCTTTTTCAACATGAAATTCATGTTTCACCTTCTCCCTTGAATAAGTCAGGAACTTCTTTTTCAGTACATCGAGTGTCAGCGGGAGGCTGAGTTTCTCTGTTCCACTCTTGTAGTGAGCATAAAGGTGATACTTTATGTCTTGATGGGTCAAGAAATAAGAAAGCATCCATCGGATAGGTTCTGCAATCACAGAAAAATTGAATTCTGTGCCCTCATAATACTTACATTGCACAGCTGTCTTGTCTGTAGCTGTATGAATGTCAATATCTTCAATCCCCTCCAACAAAATCACGTCATCGTCAGAAGACCGAAACACCTGATTGATAAAGAAGTCAAACTGATAATAATATCCTCGGATAGTATCGATTGCAGTCCTGTCGTGAGCCATAAACATTTTAGTTTTTTTAACAGATAGAATGTTGTTTGTTATCTTCCTTCTATGGTATTCCACCAATACAGCGCTCCCGCTATTTATCAGCGAGTTAGCCATACCTGTAGATTCAAACAAAGCTTTGATTTTTTATTATTTAACAATCAAGCGGCTGCCTGTGATGGTTTCGTAACCTCGGCATCCTTGCCGTCCTTAAAATGGCGTACATAGCCACATGGCAAGAACGAAGCATCTATCTCCCCACTACAAAGTATGCGGGTAAGGATGTCCTCGATATACTCACCGAAGTTGACATTGTTCGTAAGCCGTCACTTTAGGACCGTTAAGCCAGAAAGTGAGCAAATTTTTAGTAGCAGAACTAGAAATACCTATCAAACATTTCTGCAATATAGTAGGCAATTGTTTTTATATCTATATCCTTTAAATCTGAATGATTTTCTTTTAGTAACTCTGCCGTTGTGTATATCAAAACATCATCCTTATATAATCTAATATCCTTACCTTCAGTGATATTTCTACACCATAACCGATGGATATAAAAGACTAAGCCATCGGCACAAATAGTTTGAAGTTGATGACTGTTGTTGGATATTGCTATCCAATATTTATTTATAACGTTAGCCAGAGTTTTTTCTTTTTTTATGCGCATATCATCACAAAATCCAATAATCGGAAAAGAAACATGCAGATAGAGCACTTCTTTATGAACCCTTATAAACTCTGAAAGTTTATATGCAATTTCTTTTGTAGAGAGATTGGTATATAAGTTTGTATGATTTTGTATCCTACCTGCGATAAAAAACACAAGCCTGTCGTCTATCTTTTGTAAGTCCGTATTAGGTACATTGTATCTGCTGTTTATAATATGAAGCTCTTGGTACAACATAGCAGCCTTTGCCAAGGATGAGGTAAAATTATCTGCATCTTTCATCAAAGGAATGTACCTGCTATACATATTCTCAATATCTTTATCATAGGGATTACTCAATATACTTTCGGCTATATCTTCTGAGGTAACACCAAAATGCATTTTATATTCATTAGATATACTTGAATAAGCAAATTTTACAGCTTCAACTATTCCTCGTGTTTTTGCGATTCTATCAAATCTATTGGCTGTATCCTGTATAAAGCTATTGAATACAGAGCTATGATTATCTTTTTGTAATAGTCTGAACTCAATTTCTTCTTTAGTAAGTTTAACACGTTCCTCTGTAAGGCCACATAAAGACTCGAACAATATATCTTTTAATAGCTTGGATGAATTTATCTCCTTGGGGTTCTTAAACAAGCACTCTTTTACAGAGGCCTTTAATGCGTTTTCCAAAGCCTTATTCACACCTTGTGATAATTCTGTTGGGATTTTATCTATTAAATCAACAATTTTATTGACATTTATATCATTGGCTAAATCTTCACCCAGTACATTTTTAGTCTCAACTATTATATTTTCTGGTAACGTGTTTTGGGCGTTCATTATCTCGGAAATCTCATCACAAACAAATTGCGTTGCGACATCTTTCCCAATATTTTCAATTTGCCCAATCACAGTCATTTTTTCTCTTTCAATTTCTTCTATGCATTGCATTCCTGCATTTCTTGTCAAGAAAAACGTTGTTGCACAATTTGCAATGCTACCTAATGGAAGCCAATTAAGAATCGCGTGGGCAATGACTGTTCCATTCCGTGTTAAACGACCAATGGCTCTTGCAATATACAAGTTCTTAGCAGTCCTACTTTGAATTTCGTATACATTACATATAGATTCTATCATTGCAATTGTTAAGGCTGTTAATGCGTATCGGTCTATTCCAAATTGTCCGCCGAATGCACCTACGGTCAATGCCGTTCCTGCATGATACCAACTATAATTATCAATTATAGCGATTGCTTTCTCTCTTTTTGTCATAATCAATGTATATCACCAATACAGCGTCCCCACTATTTTTCAAGCAGTTACGCATATATGTTTTTTTTAAAAAAGAATTACTATCGCTTTTAGGGCGAAGGGGAACCTAAGCGCACCCCATCACCTCGCTTGTTTTCTCAACATAGAAACATGGAAGCATAGCCCGATAGTCCTTATCCCCTTCTTTCATGCGGGTAAGGATATCCTCTATGTACCTACCAAAATTCAAATTGTTCATCTTGCAGCTTTCATATAGAGAATACATGAAGCTAGATTTTCGGCGGGCAAGCCGCCAGCATTTGTCACATTAATCGCCGTTAATCGGACGTTAATCTGTCGTTAATACTTTTCCGTCATTCGGACGGTAATACGACATTGTTCCCCATCGCAGTATCGCTCTGCGCTATGCCGCCACTCGAATGGGGATATGTTTCCTATTGGTACTGGGAAGAGATGCTACATCAAACATTTGATTTCTTCCTCGGTCATGCCCGTCGCTTTCATGATACTATCAATGGGGGTGCCAATTGACAAGAGGTTTTTGGCGACCTCAACAAGAGTTTCTGAACGACCTTCAGCACGACCTTCAACAAGACCTTCAGCACGACCTTCGGCTTTTGCAGTATCCAATGAGTTCTTAATATCGCGATAGGCTTTGAGACTATCCTCATATTCGCGGAGCTCGACTTTGGAGAATTGGGCTATCTCGGCTTCGGAGAACAGGCGGTTGAATATCTCATTGCGCAAATAGTCTGGCTGGCTATCAAGGCGGGAGAGGTTGCGAAGGACATAGAGCCATTTGTCATAGTTGGTCTCAAGCTCCTCTAAACTTTTGTTGAATTTCGAAATCTCAACGTACTTGAAAGTCAATTTATCATTGAACACACGATGAGTCTGCTTGTCAAGTAGGCCGATGTCGTGGTTGATGCTTTCAGTAGAAAAGGCTGGATCGCTCATCTCATAGTTGAGCAGTGCCACCACATAGACATGTTTTAGCTGATAGTTCCAAACGTCACCCTTCTCGGCTTGCTCGCGGATTGGGAAGGTTGCGTAGTAGAGAGAACGGTCCTTAAAAAAAGTCTGATAGGCATTCTGCATCTCGACGATAAACTTCTCGCCTTGCTCGTTCTCACAATAGACGTCGAAAATGGCCTTACGTTCAGAGCGGACATCTCCGACGTGTTCGCTGTTGAGAAACGTCACGTCCTTTACGACCTGCTCGCCATCAAAGAGGGAGTTGAGAAAGTCGATGAGCAAGTCCTTGTTGGGAACTGTACCGAAGACACGCTTGAACCCGAAATCGGTCAGCAAACTGATATATCGTTCTTCTGAATTTCGCATAACTTTGATTTTTTACAAAGGTATGGGATTTTTACGACAACGGCAAATTTTGGAGGAAAAATCCGCGGAAAAACTTGTCGGGATACATGGAAGGACAGAAATACTGGCGACTTGTTCATGGAGGAACATGGCGGGCTGGCCGCCAGCATTTTTCACATGAATCGCCGTTAATCGGACGTTAATCTATTCGTTAATACTTTATGCTGCGCCTTCTCGCTGGGTCTTCTTGCTGAATATTCTTGCTGATATAGGGAAAACAACTAGAACAACAAGTACAATATATTACAACGCTTCGCCGGGATAACACGCTACGCGTGACACAAACCTGCTGCAAGGGAAACAACAAAGGACAACAAGAGGACAGTAAAGCTGTCCTTTTTTCTTGCTGAGAGCTAGGGTTGGGTCTAAGAATGAGTTGCAAACCAGTCGATGGTCTTCTTCAGACTGACACTACCATCTTTTTCACGAACATCATCTCGTTTAGCTTTGGGAATGAAGGCTGCTATGAGACCATTTTTTAAAGCCATCTCTTCATTAAACACCTTCACTTGGTAGTCTTTTATACCCCATCGATGTATAACGGCACGCATAGCTTCACGAAAAGCATCTTGAAGTCCTCCCAGCCAATCTATTTGATGACCATGCACGATCAAATAAATATGATACTCGCCAGGGGGTATTGAGAATTGCTGCAAATGGATGGGTAATCGCTGGAAGGCTACCTCTGCATGCTTTTTGTTCTTGAGATCGTCGAAAAGTCGCAGCGAATCTGAAAACTTTTGCGTTATGTCGGTGATGAAGACTTTAAATTTGTCGCCACAAATATCTTTTGGTGACGAGGACTTAGCCTCTATCAACGCCACATGGGGATTGATAAAGACGACACATTCACAGGCTTTTATACCATCCGTACCAGTTACGAGCGGATCTTTTTCTATACAGAAGACATCTTCGTCGGGGAAGCTGAACTTCATGAACGATTCATAGAACTCCATCGCTACAAACTGATTTCATCCATATACAGGTTGATGGACTCGTCAACGATGGGGTTCTTGGGCATCTCCTGCTGAAGGTCGCCCACTTGGCAGGCTCCATCCCCGAAGGACAAGACGGGGATGCTCATGGCTTGTTTGTGGGCCATGATGTAGAGACGCTTGATGACGAAATAGGAATGGGACGCTATAAAGAACTGGACGCCAGCATTGGCAAGGCTCAATATGGTGTCGAGCAAGCGACTGATGAGCGAAGGGTGGAGGTTCGCTTCCACCTCGTCGATGAGGATGATTGACTGGTTGTCAAGATAGTGATTGCCAAGGAGAAGGTCGAGGATAGAGAGTTTCTTCACACCCTCTGATGTCGCGGCGATGTCATACACACGACGGCTCTTATCGCGAAACTGCCATTCTTTCTTGTCCTCATTATACTCAAGGCGACCACCAACCATATCACTCACATTCTGTCGCGCTTCAGCAAAACTCTTATAGTTCTTACCTTTCTGTGTGCGGCTCAGGGCCTTGGCCAAATCGCTGTATGGCTCTTCAAAACCGAATCGGTTCTCGTCCTTGGCCTCTAAAACAATGTCCTTGATGGAGATGATTTCTTTGGCTGGGATGAAAACGCTATTTGACGACCGCGGATTGAACGTGTTTTGGTCTATATTTGCCTGCTTGGTGGTGGACGGACCAAACGAATAGGTAAACACCTCTCCCGCGTCGGACTCCATCGTGAAGGACAGATTGCTCTCTCCTTTCTTCACAATGTTTCCCAACGCGGATGTTTGGAAAGTCCAGTACAACTTATCCGAGAGTATTTCTCTGTCAGTACGGTTCTCCTTGCCTCGCTGGTAGGTCTCCACTGCCTTGATGGCAGAAAAGAGTGCTTTCAGAAGGAACGTCTTACCCGACTGGTTGGGGCCTATAATGAGATTGATATTCCCAAGAACGCCCGTGTCCAGCTGTGAAATGGCACCAAGATTATCGACAGTAATACGCTTGATCATCGTTTAAATCTTTAATTCGTGTATTGACAATTGAAATCGGATGGTGCAAAGGTAAGTATTTTCTGTGAGACGAAGACATCTTTGACAGAAATTATCGGTCTATGCAGGCGGGATTTAGTCGCGGCGGAAGATGTCGCGAGTATAGACCTTGGAGGCGACGTCGCGGAGGGAGTCGTCGAAGCGGTTGGCGATGATGGCCTTGCTGCGGGACTTGAAGGTGGCGAGGTCGTTGACCACGAGGCTGCCGAAGAAGGTGGTGCCGTCGGGGAGCGTGGGCTCGTAGATGATGATCTCGGCGCCCTTGGCCTTGACGCGCTTCATGATGCCCTGGATGGCGGACTGGCGGAAGTTGTCGGAGTGGGACTTCATCGTCAGGCGATAGACGCCGATGACGGGGGCCTCTCCCCTACCCTCGCTGCCATACTGGTTGTTGGCGCTATAGGCGTACCAGCCGGCCTTGGTCAGGACGGCGTCGGCGATGTAGTCCTTGCGGGTGCGGTTGGACTCGACGATGGCGGTCATCATGTTCTGGGGCACGTCCTGGTAGTTGGCGAGCAACTGCTTCGTGTCTTTCGGGAGGCAGTAGCCACCGTAGCCGAAGGAGGGGTTGTTGTAGTGGGTGCCGATGCGGGGGTCGAGGCCCACGCCCTCGATGATGGCACGGCTGTCGAGGCCCTTGACCTCGGCGTAGGTGTCGAGTTCGTTGAAGTAGCTGACGCGGAGGGCGAGGTAGGTGTTGGCGAAGAGTTTCACGGCCTCGGCCTCCTTCATGCCCATGCCCAGGACGGGGATGCCCTTGGTCTTTTCGCGCGGGCAGACGCCGTCGGCGATGGGGAGCGGGCCGTCGAAGGTGAAGGTGTCGCCATTGCCGATGGCGCCTTCTACGAGCAGGGCGGCGAAGGTGCCGGCAGCCTGGCGGAGGCGATCGACGTCGGCGATGGAGGCGATGGCCTGGTCTTCATCGGCGAAGTCGGGGTGGTTCATCTGCTTCGGGTAGCCGACAATGATGCGGCTCGGGTAGAGGTTGTCGTAGAGGGCCTTGCTCTCGCGCAGGAACTCGGGGGAGAAGAGGAGGTTGAACTGCTTCACGCCCTGGCGCGCGTAGCGGAGGTAGAGGCTGCGGGTGTAGCCCACGGGGATGGTCGATTTGATGATCATCACGGCGTTGGGGTTGACGGCCAGCACGAGGTCGATGACTTCCTCGACGTGGGTGGTGTCGAAGTAGTTCTTCACCGGGTCGTAGTTGGTCGGGGCGGCGATCACTACGAAGTCGGCGTCGGCATAGGCCGATTTGCCGTCGAGGGTGGCAACGAGGGTTCCATGGCCTGGCTGCTCAGCCTCATCGGGGCCCACGCATGGCAGGAGGCTGCGGTCGCTGAGGTATTTCTCGATGTAGTCGTCCTGGATGGGCGAGACGCGGCGGTTGAGTTTCTCGACTTTCTCGGGGATGACATCGACTGCCGTCACATGGTGGTGCTGGGCCAGCAGGGTGGCAATGCTCAGGCCGACGTAGCCTGTGCCGGCCACGGCGACCTTGATATTTTTGAAATCACGCATATTTTTGATTATTTACCCCAGTTCGGGATAAAATAGCGATTAGTTGCATGTGAAGACAGATACGCG
>ENA-OOXT01001249-OOXT01001249.1-human-gut-metagenome-genome-assembly--contig:-NODE-1249-length-16951-cov-2.555161_pt1 | contig 16951 bp, 14 predicted proteins | sample MGYA00241590_ERZ501349 | MGnify/ENA primary metagenome ERZ501349 (study PRJEB25962, sample SAMEA2042838) | human gut metagenome | biome: human gut; feature: human-associated habitat; material: faeces...
TATCAAAAAAGTGAGCAAAAACACATGAAATCTTACGGTTATATATAGTGAAGGGATAAATAATAGAAAAATATGATTACTCATATTAATTATTAAGTTTCATCTTCTAAATATAAACCTCAACCTTATGAACTTGTTTATATTTATCCTTTTTTAATTTGTGTATTAACTGTTTCAATTCATTTATATTTATTCTATGAATTGATTCATCAAAAATAATATCTTCTATAGATGAGACTGTCATATATTCTTTAGTCTTTTCATTTATCAAAAGAGTAAGTACTGAAATAGAATTTGGATCTAAGTCTCGTTCTATAGTAAAAGCCTTCAAGTCTTTTCTTTGTTGCCATAAGCTATCATAAAACTTGAGTTTATTTAATATTTCAGGTGTTTCATCTAGATAACCTGTTTCATCAGCGTACATACCTGGAAATATATCTAGTTCAGTAGTAATTAAATCATATATTAGTCTTTCTACACCTTTAAATTCTATTTTAGAAGTGATAAGAAATTCTCCTTCAATTATTCCAGTATAGATTGAGCACCAATTTACTAAAGTCTCTATATTCCACTCTTTATTGATGCACTTATTAAAAGCTTCAAGTATAGTATTTAAATTATAGTATTTAATAAAAGAACATTTTGAATCTTTTCGTTCTAAGTTTTTAATTGACGAATAATCTAAAACTAAGTCTTCTTTTGTACAACTGAAAGTACAAACTTTTTCAATTAAATCTTCAACTTGCATATCTTATCCTTTATTTCCTATTATTAAAATATGTGTATAAATCAGCTGGTACTCTTTTAGTGTAATTACAAAATATTTTATAGAATGGAAATATTATAATATCGTACAAATCTTTAACTGAATATGATTTACCTTCTATAGGCTTTTTATTTTCTGTAAATAATTCTCTACATGCGGTTATAAGCAAATCAAAATTTGAATCTATTAATGCTGGAATGGAAATGCAGTTATCACCCAATATAAAATCGTGATAAAGATAAGTAATAATATTTTCTAATACAGGATCACAGAATTTAGTCTTATCAGCGTTTTTAACAGCAGACATATAATAAAGACTAACTAAGTTAGATAATCCTGTAAATAAGCCATTTATAACGGCATTATTAATTTGCATTGTTAAAGCTTTTAAAAGCGTTGACATGTCCTTAGGATTTAAACAGGCTTCATCAAACCTTTTAATAAGTTTTTCAAAATTGACTGAGGCAGTAGCGCCTGCTACATAGTTAAGGCGTTGATTATCATAATCAAATAATAAATTATATTTAAGATATTTTAATATCTCTTGATATTTAAATACTTCACCTTCTTTTAAAGTATTATTTTTCTTTCTAAAGTTTAGTATTTTTTCTAAGTCATAATATGAATACTTAGTTGGATCAATTGTTTCGGCATTATATTGTTTAAAAATATCAAACATAATATCAGAAGAAGACAAGTTAGTTCTTCTATCTCTAATACCGTATCTACTAACAATATCGTTAAAGTTAAAAGTGTCAGGAAAGTTTGGAAAAGCTTTATTAAAATTATAATTTATAAAACTGTATTGTTCTTTGTTTAACCTTACTCCTTCAACGTCTTTATATGTTATTTTCATATGCGTTTCCTTTCTATAAAAATAAAATACGTCAAATTGATTTTAGCATGTATTCTATTTTTTAGAAATATTTAAATATGAATAGATGTGTAGGTGGGTCGAAATTGGAGCAAATTGTAAACAAAATGTAAAGAAAACAAAAAAGTGAGCAAAAACATATGAATTCTTACGGTTATATATAGTGAAGGGGAGAAATATAATTAAATTCTTGCTAAAAATAGGAATTTATTTCTTGTATTTTTCTAATATAGGATATAACCAGTTCTCAAACCATATTTTTGTTTTCTCAAATCCTCCATCATAGAATATTGCACCTATAATAGCTTCAAGGTATGAATCATGTTTGCTTAATGCTACTTTCTCGTGTTGTGGGTTTTCTTTAGAATAAAAGTGTTTATCGTTAAAAGCAAAATTTATAATTTCTTCGTTTGTTACTATTTTATAAAGTACTTTATTGTTTTCTAATTCTTTTTTCTTTTCTGTAAGTTTACCCTTAGTGCTTATTTTATCTATATAAAATAAATAATTTGATATAAGTAATTTTAAAACTGCGTCTCCAACAGTTGCTAAGCATTGGTTTGAGTGTTCTTTTTTTTCTTGTATTTTTGTTGAATCCATAGCTTTTTTAAGAAGAGAGATATCTTTAAATTCGTATTCAATTTTCTTTGATAACTCTTCCATTTTTGATTCGATACCTTCCAGCATTATAACTGTTCCCTCTTAATTAAATTAGAATAGTATTTTTGTGGATTATTATTTTTTAAATTTACTATATCTTTTAATCTTTCTGTACTCTTGGTATCAACAAATTCTAAGTAATCATCATAAGTAAATGATTTCCAATTTTTTAAGATTGGAATACATTTATTTCCATTATGATCATAAAATGCGTATTCGTATTTTGAATATATTTCTCTATTAATTTCTACAACTTTCCCCTCAATTTTATCAAATAGTTCATTATCTAAAAAAGATTGTAGAGGCTTATAACTATATAAAACATTTGCTCCAGAATTAATTATTATTTTGAAAAAAGATATGTTTTCTATGTCATAATCTGAAATTATTCCATCAGGTGTATATAAATTTGCACATAATGTTGAATCTTTTTCAATTTGTGTAAAAAATGAAAGCATATATTCTAGTGCTTTAAGATTGTTACTAGATAGAATTTTTTCTTCTTTATAATCGTATATAAAATCATAAAGCTTAGTTAGTTCCCACATATATTCATCTTCACTGAAGCTTGATATTTTATTAATAACTCTTAAAACTAATTCCTTTTCAACATTCTTATTTAAATCTAGTATAATTATTTGATTAAATTTGTTAACGCAATAATCCAAATCAAATTTAAAATATTTTTCTAAAATTGAAAACTCTTCTAATTCATCTTTAGATAAACTATTTTCTGACCATTTAGGTAATAATTCAAAGAATCTATTTTTAACTATTTTGCATTGGTTAAAAAATATTTTTAATTTATCAACATTTTTATTTGTTATATCTTCATTTAATTCAAAGCTGGATAAATCGTAATTTCGATATAAATAATCTTTATTACTCTCGCTATTTAGTTTTCCACTGCAAATTTCACTTAATGTAACATTGTATAGTTTGGCTAAATCATATAAGTGCTCTGTTTTAATATCATCACCATTTTCCCATTTTGAAACAGCAGCTTTGCTTACACCAATGATATCTGCAACCTGTTGAATATTAAAACCATAATCAGTGCGCAATTTTATTAGAAGATTTGATATATTGTAATTATTCATCTCTAATCACCTCCATTTTAAAATATTTATCTTTAATTTCTTTTAAGGAAAGAGAATCTATGTTATTTAATAGTTCTGTTGTTAATTTAAAATCTCGTGATTCTATATATGTTGAATAATCAATTTTTGTTTTCCAGTACTCAATATATTTTCTAATTGATTCTTCATCATTTCCACCAATAATATGTAATTTCTTTTCTGTGTAAACTGTTTCTCCTTTGTCTAATTTTGATTTAAGTTCATGTAATTCAATTAAACCATTAGATATTTTTCCTTCAGTATTTTTATATTCTTTAAAATATTTTTCTATAGAATTTTGATTTTTTGCATCAGATAGCCAATATTTTTTATTTTGAGATGTATCAAGACCTAGATCTTTAGCAATTTCTTTATAAGTATTATCAGGTATTTCATCATTATTAATAAACCAATTATATATTTCTTCTACATTATTGAATCTATCACTAGAATGCCTAAACATATTTAATTGCAATTCTAAATTTGAATAATAATTAGCAATAAATCTGTTTTTTGAATTGTTTTCTATTAGATAGCATTTTTGTTTATTGTTTTCATCCTTAATATGTATTTCAATTGGTTTTAAACATAAATCATATAGTTCCTGCATTCTATCAATTATTCTATGTGTAACAAGTTCCTCTTTGTATACATTTAGAAAAAAAGGATTAATACATGCACCTCTATTAATTAAGTCTTTAATAATACTTTTAACGTTTAATTCATGATTACTTTCACCCAAAGTTTCTTCATATTTTTTTAAATAATTAGACCCATATTTTTCTGGGTTAGAATTAGATGGTTCTATATTTTGAAACATTGCCAAAAGCATATCTTTTTGCCAATTTTCAATATTTTTGAATCTCTCTTTTAGAATATTTAAGTATCTTAAATCGTGTACATCAGATCTAAACGTGAACCATAAGTATTTATTTTCACTGAAGAGTTTTTGTATTTCCCAATACTTTTCGTTAGAAGATTTTGATTTCATTTTTGAAAGAGTATCATCAAGTGTATATTTAAACTTTAAATAATCATCATTGGAGTTAATATCTGAAAGTTCTTTAGCATAATCTGATAAATTATAAAAATTATTAAATAAAAATTTAAATTCATCTTCTTCATTTGCAGTTAATAATCTTTTTACCCTGGTCATTAACAATTTTTTAAATGTTTTAGTTATTAAATTAATTTGTTCGTTTCTTATTTGATATGAATTGTCTTTATATTTTGGATCCATATACCAATATGGATTAGAAGTAAAATATTTGTTGTTATAATCAACATTTATTCTACTTTCTCCATCTAATAACTCATCAATTGATTTGTTGAAAATTTTTGATAATTGTTCTAATTTTTCATATGAAGGTAACGATGCTCCACTTTCCCATTCTGCAATAGCATTAATAGAAATGTTCATCTCATTAGATAAATCATCTTGAGAAAAAGATTTTCCATCTTTTTCTCTCTTTTTTTCTAAACGTAAGCTTTTAAGATATTTTCCAACTCTTTTTTTATCGATCATATATACAAGCCTCCTTTATTTCTTTGTCCATTTCTTTTGCTTTAGCGATGTTTCTTAATATCTGTCCATCTCTTTTATTTCTATATTTTATTTTAATAGGCTCTTCTTCAATATCTTCTGGATTAACACAGTTATATCTCCTTTGATCAGTAGAATTGCAAACTTTGAAGTATTTATCACTCATCATTATTTTTAATCCTTGCATATATTCTTCAAAGTCGATTTTAATTACTTCTTTTATAACATCTTTGTGATTATGTTTTACTCTAGGTGTTTTTTTAGCTTTTTCAGCTGCTTCTTTCTTACTTGATGCTTCTATATACAACCATTTATGTATGAATTTGTTTCTTCCGACGTGTCCAAACTTTGCACAAACTTTGTAGTACATTTTTTATTCCTCCTTTTGCAATTTAATTATATAAAATTCAAATTACAAAAAGAATAAGCTGATAATTAACATAAAAAATTAACAAATTAATTTGTGTTAACTTTTACTTTATTTTATATCAATAAAATTGAGTGCTCAAGATATAATTAATTTAACATATTTAATTAATTTGATGTCTTATAATTTAAAACTAACATTATTAAAGTGATAACCAAAAATATTGACTTAAATTTATTATTAAGTTGTTTGAACTATAAAAATATAATATTCTAAATTTATATTCAAATCAAAAAGGAAGACCTTTTAGCCTTCCCTTTTTTGTGCAAGCCCGCTTGCCTCGCTTACTATAATAAAAATTATAATAATCTAATACACCCGATCTCTCGGTGCACTACCTTTATGGTCAAAATTATAGCATTTATTTTTAATATATCAAGTTTATAAAAATTTATAGATTATAAACAAAATGTAAAGAAATTAAAATTTATCAAAAAAGTGAGCAAAACTAGTGAGAATTTTACGGTTATATATAGTAAAGGGGAAAATTACTCAAAAGCCATATCTCCATTTTTTAAATATTCATAATAATCGTCTTCATCATAGTTGATTATTTCATATTTTTCGTTTTCTAATCTTTTTATTAACTTTTCAAATTCAGCTTTTTTCATCCAATATAGATTTCCATCATTGTATTTTCTACTATAATAATCTTCTTTGATAATCATATATTGCTTTTTACTATCGTTGACTAAAACAATAAATTTGGAATAAAGATATACATCTCTTACCATAAAGTAATAAGCTTTAAATTCTTTTCTTTGTTGCCACAATTCATCACAGAATTTAAATCCTTTAATATAGTTTTCGATTGAAGTTTTATCTTCATTATTAAGATAATATTCTTCTTCAAAAAAAGACATACCATCTAAGTAATCTGAGATAATAAAAGTTATTAGTTCTTCAACTAGATTCAAGCTACTTTTTGTTTTTGATGAGAATCCACCATTAAGTATCCAATCATAAACACAAAACCAATGTGCTAAAGTTTTATCATCCCATTCTTTATTAATATATTTATTAAAAGCTTTAACAATAGAATCATAACTATAGTATTTAATGAATGGGTCTTCTAAATCGTATTTAACTTTTCTTCGATTTGCTGGATTAAAATTAAAATCTTCCTTTTCACATGTTAAATTACAAATGCTTTCAAATAATTTTTTATTAAACATATTTTATACCTCCTTGACACTAATTTTTAACGACAACATTATTTTATACTAAATTGAGTGTATAAGGAATAATAAAATAAGTTTTGTTTTCAATGATAATGATATTTAGTCGATAATTACCTACAATTTTGACCGATAAAAAAACACAAAATTATTTACAATTACACATAAAACTACAATTTAAGAAAAATTTATTCTTTGCATTTATTAAAATTATAAAAAGTGATATTATTTATATAGAATTATAAAAATATGGATGAGGGGTATTTATGACTTATGAATAAATAGCACATATAATAAGACTTATGATTTTCATATTTATAAGTATATTAATTGTTCTGTTATAAGAAAATAAATTTTCATTTTTGCTAATTATCTTAATGCAAGAATATTAACAAATTATATTAAGGTGAAATAATAATAAAGTGTTAATTAACATTGAGAATCAAATAGTAAAAATTATTTTATTTAGAGATTTTTACTCTTTATTCAAAATTTATTTTTATTAATATATAATAAAAATTATGATAAGATACAAAAAATAATTAATTATTTAGTTGAGGATATTTATATGGTAATAATATTAGATAAAATACTAGAACAAAACGGAAAAATTGAACGAGATATTAGTCGTATTGGAATTTTTGATAATGGTGAAATATGTTCTGAAATAATTAATAAATTACGTACTTTTGTAGAACATATTGCTATGTATCATTATGTTCAAAAAAACTCATTAAAAAATGAAGTTACTCAAAAAAACGTAACTGCTGGAATTCCATTTGTTAATAAGGATAAAGAGTTAAGTTTTATATCAAGACTGCATAAATGTTTACAAGCTTGTGCATCCCATTATGTAATTTCGGAAGTAACTTCTCCAAGATTAATTCAAAAATATCTTCCATATTTATTAAAAATAAAAAAATGGTTAAAAGTAACTTATGGAATTGATATATTAAATAATCTTAATAATCTAATGAAAATATCTGATACAAGCATAATAGATTTTTATGGCCCAATCAAACAAAACTTATTATTTAATGAATACATACACAATCCACATCCAAATGAAAGATATTATGTTTATTCATGTTATCCAATAATTGTAGATGATGCTATTATTTATGAGGTAACTCTTGGTATTGCTAGTGATTTTGCTAGTAAATTTAATCGATTTATAGTATTTTCTAATGAAGAAATACCTTTAAATTATTCAATTAGATGTGAATTTTATGAAAAGAAAATAAATGTTTCCAAGTATACTACGACTATTAGAATAGTACAAGATTGGTCAATATCAATACGTCCCTGTGAATTAAGTAATTTTGGAAAAATATTTGGATTAAAAGAAAAAATATCTTCTTTATCACCCGAATATTTAAAATTAATGATTTATTTAAATCAAAATAAATTAACTATTTTAGATCTATTATGTTTAACACAAGAACAATATATTAAAATAAAAAATAATGTTTTATCTTCGTCTAAAGAAATTCATATATTTAATATTTTTGATATAGCAAGAAGTTACCTCAATAAAAATTATTCTGAAAAAAATTTAATTAAATATCTTGCATATAACTTAAATAATAAAATAATAAAGTCTCAACTATCAACTTGTGAAAATAATATAAATCTATTTGTTGACAAAGGTGTTATTCCTTTTTGCAAAATGCCTTTTGCTATGTCTTTACTCAATCATAACCCATCATTAATTGATTTAATTGAAATTTTTGGAACACCAAATGAAGACGAACTTGTTTATAGGAAACTTAAAAATGCAACAGAATTGAATAATGTTATTTACCATAAATTAGATGAATTATTTGATAGTGACATTGAACAAATTAAATCTAATATAGATGAAATTAATCGAAAATTATATTGGGATCCACAAAGTAAAATTGAAAGAATTGGTGATTTTTACTATCTAAAATATGCTGAGGATGATACAGTTGACATTCTTGATAAACTAATGGAGTTATCAAAAAATGGAGTTGTTGGATATAGCGATTTTGCGAAAAATAAAATTAATGACTATAATATAGAAATTGATTCAGAAGAAAAAAAGAAAATAATAATTAATTTGTTTTCTCAAACAAAAGTATCTTGTATATATGGACCTGCTGGTACAGGTAAAAGTTATTTGGCTAGTATAATATCAAACATTTATAAAGATAATAAAAAAATATATATCGCTAATACAAATTCAGCTGTAAATAATTTATATCGTAAAATTGGTGGAAACATTGATGACTTTATGACAATTAAAAAATATAATAATAGATTTTATTCATGTGATATATTATTTATTGATGAATGTAGTATGGTTAGCAACAAGGATATGATTAAAATTTTATCAAAAAATGCTTTTAAATGTTTAGTATTAATGGGTGACATTATCCAAATTGAATCAATAAAGTTTGGGAATTGGTTTAAAATGGCAAAAGCCTTTATGAATGGAACATCAAAAAAAGAATTGAAAGAAATGCATAGGACATCATCTGAATACTTAAAACTTTTATGGTCTAAACTTAGAAAAAAAGAAAATATAATTGATGAAATATTGTTTCAATATGATATGGTTAAAGATTTAAATGATGATTCATTATTTGAGAAAAATAATGATGAAATTATTCTATCATTAAATTATAATGGAATTTATGGAATTAATAATTTAAATAATTTGATGCAGGAAAAAAATAACAATAAATCAATTAGAATTTTGGCATATACATATAAAATAGGTGATCCAATTATTTTTACCGATAATAACCAATTTGCTCCAATTTTATATAATAATTTAAAAGGTGAAATTGTTTCATTTGAGAAAAAAGATGATACAGTTACATTTGTTTTAAAAGTTGATACTATATTAGATGAGTTAATGCTATACGAATTTGATAATGTTAAATTACTAGAAGTAACTGATAATAAATCTTTAATTTCTATTAAGTTAGAAACTAAATTTAGTGATAATGATGAAATTCGTTCTAAACTTATTCCATTTCAAATTGCTTATGCAGTTTCAATTCATAAATCACAAGGTCTAGAATTTAAAAATGTTAAAGTTGTAATTAGTAATGATGTTGACAAAGAAATAACTCATAATATTTTTTATACAGCAGTAACACGTTCTTCTAAAAATCTCACTATCTATTGGAGTAAAGATACAGAAAATGCTATAATGCAACAAATCTTTGTGAAACAAGATGAACGTGACATTGGAATTTTTTCTACTAAATTAAAGTATAAGATTAAAGAAAGACAAATTTTAAAATAAAATGTTAAAAAGAAATTTACCCATAATTTTTTAATTTTATTCGGTACAACTTTTTTGTTAATCTCAGTTATGAAAGTACATTTTATCTTTGATATAATTTTCTCTTATATCTAAATATGTAGATTTCTTCTTGTGTTGAAATAGAAGATTATATACAACTTATATTATTTTGGTGTTGCGCATATATTGAAGTAATATCAATGACTAAAATTAGTAAATCTACTTAAAAATAGTTAATTCTAAAAGCTAAAATATGATATTGTATAACAGCAAGCGAATTAAGTGCTTATTAATTTCTTAATTGTTCATTTATAATTAGATTTTAAATATAGATAATCTTTTATCTAAAAATACCATAAAATAAATTAAGAATTACACAAATTTGTTAATCATTATAACTTTTTTGTAAATTAATTTTTAAGCCTTAATTCTTTCTTTTTTGTGCTTTTTCAATTTGATTAATAAGTTCATTAATATCATTAAAGTGATTATGTTTATTCCATGTCTCAACAACATATTTTAAATCAATTAAAAATGCATGAATTATCTCATGGTCTTCTAATCCTTTTCGATAATCAGTTTTCGAATAACCAATGTATTCTATTTTCTTTTTAAATCCATATTTATTATATTTACTATTTTTATTATATGGTAAAATGAATGCATTTCTTACCTTTTGTATTTCATCACCCATTTTATTCGTTTTTATAAAATCACCATATGTAATTTGTTTTTGGATAGATGTTGTTTCAGGTAAATCTTTCTTATCAAATGTATATCCAAAGCGATAAAATTTTGAATCTAATACATAAGCAATATTATCACGTATTAAAATAGTATCTGGTCTTAAATCACTACTTGCAAAAGCCTTATAATTATCAATTGTCAAATACCAATCTGCACTAGGATTAAACTTAGTAGCATCTCTATTACCAAATATTGAATTAATCATTCTTTCAAAGATGTAAGCGTATGAATCAACTCCATACACAATTTCATTTGCATTTTGATCATCACTTAATCCTTCAATAATTGAAAGCATATGACCTAACATTATCTTTTTTTCATCATCAAATGTGCTACTTAATTCTTTCCTTAATGCATCGATATATAAAGGTTTTAATTCAACGTGAAATGGTGGTATTTCAATAAATGATGAGCCATTTATGCCAAACAACCATCCGAAAATATCAAAACTCCTTTTAATACAGTATTTATGAATTTGGACAACAATATTATCCAATTCACTTTTTACTGATACTACGATGTTACTATAAATAATATTTCCTTTAGAAATAATTGGTTGTTCATTTAAAGTTCTCTTCCAATCAACTTTTCCTCTTTGATTCTTTTTAAAAATTTTTTCTTTATTAATATATAATCCATTTTGTAAATAATCTCTAATCATCCATAAATATGACAATAAAGGAATAGCCTTATTATTAGAAAAAGTAGATTCGATTTTAATATTGGAATTAGAGTTTGTCTTAGCAATTGATATAGTTTGTAAAATAGAAATAACATCATTACGAGCAGTCTCTAAAGAAGAATCATCAAAATTATAAGATTCAGGATAATAAAAATCGATTTTATTATTTTTAATCTTTATTCCAATAAATGAATCATCAATTTTATTAGTAACCTTATGATAAACTATTTCTAGTTTTTCATTTCCATCATTACTTGTTGAAGATGTCATCGTTGAATACCTTTAAGCCGATATTTGCATCAGCATATTCCTTTATTAATTCATCTAATGATTTTATATCACTATTAAACCATTTTGAACGTTGAAATTTAGCAACGTCATCCCACAAATATTCCATGATTTTATAAGAAAATTCTTCAAGAGCCTTTGGATTTGTAGGGTCAACTTTTTCTTTACGCATACAATTTTTGTCAACAAAATAAACGCCTAATTGTTTATCTTCGCTATTTAAGCCGTCAGAGACAGTTAAAATATAATCGTTAATTGCAGTAACTAATTCCTTCCAAGTAATATCAGCTCCAGGAATATACCAATCTTTAAACTCATGGTCATTTTTAAATTCATTAATTAATTTTTTGAATCTCCATCTTCTCTTAAATGCAGTATCTAAAGTAAATACATTTTGGTCGGAAGTATTCATTGTTGCAAAAATATATAAATTGCTAGGTAATCTAATATTACTAAAAGTATATTCATCTTTAAATTGATCATTTAAATAATTTATTATATTTACATTAGTAATTGAATACTCACTTACTCCATCTTTTCTGTCTAGTAATTGGAATATATCGCCAAATATACTAGCTGCACTACCTCTATTTAATTCTTCGATTACAAGAGCTACTTTTTCATTTGGATTTTTAATAGCCATTTCTAATGCTAATGTAAATGGGCCAGGATTAAATTTATAAGTTACTTTTTCTCCATCAACAATTGGCAAAATTTGACCAACGAAGTCAGTGTTTGTATAATCAGGATAAAAAGTTGTTCTAATATAGTTTTCCTTAGAATAGCCTTTAAGCAATTTATGCTCAACATAATATGATTTGCCACATCTAGGAGTACCATAAACAATCAAGTTATAACCATCTTTAATTGGAGAAGATGAAAAATCAAATTCAGCGACATCATTTTCTTCAATATCTTTATCAATATTTTGTCCGCTAATAATTTCTTCTACTAGGGGCTTAAAAGTATTTAGCCTAAATATTGATTTTTGTGTCATAGCACTTTTTCTATATTCAAGGGGTAAATCTTTATATTCAATGTCTTTAATCCATTCAACCTTACGATTATTTACATAATCAATATCTTGTTCATTTGGATTTTCAATAAATTCATAATCGCCAATAACTTTTCCAAAATGAGCTATTTTATTATTAAAATACACAACATAATCATTAATTTTAATCTCATCCTTAAACATCCAAATTTGGCTTATATTTGCACCAACTGTTTGATTTGAATCTTCAGGACGAACTTTTCTATATAAATCCTTTAGTTCATCCTTAGTATTTATATTAGAAAGGTCCCCTAAATTACTCCATCCTATGCAAACGTGTGGATTATTTGTATCTAATGATGAATTTTTAAATTGAATGTGCATTCCATAAACATTAAATTCATTTTTTTGTATGCTATCATCAAAACTAAAGAAAAAATGTCTTTCTTTTTCATCAAATGCACTTGTCAAATATTTCGTTAATGGTGTGCTTGAGTTAAATATCTCAAGACTATAATTTGAGCCATTTTTCCAAATGACCATTAAATCACCGACATTCATACCACCTTCATCATTAATTAAGCGTTTAATATCTCCACCTAATCGATAATCAGTTGCGTATAAAATAGTTACATTTCCCCTTTTTTTTGATTTAACTCCTGTAAAATTTAGTGGAATATTATTTCCAATATTATCAAAAAAATTTTTTAACACATCTGTAGGAATGCTAATTTGATGTGTTACACATTGTAAATCAATTTTTCTTATATATGCATATGTTGATGATTTCATTTATTTTTACCTTTTTCTTTCTTTTGAGTTTCAGTTAATAGTAAGGCCCCCCATTGTTCAGCAATAGCTTTTGCAAAGCCAGGAAAAGTTTTACTTCTCCATGTTCGTCTTTCTTCTGGAGATTTTGTTTTTGTTAAGCCATCAGAGTACCATTTAGGAATTCTTTTACCACTTTTAAATTGAATATACTCACCTGCATCTACAACATCTGTTTCTTTTAATTTAGGCAAATTTTTTAACCATAAACACGTTTTTTTTGAAAATGGATCGCCAAATTGATATGGTTGTACTGTTTGATCAGGCTTTCTCCAACGAGTATTCATAATTCCAACAGGGTTTTCTATAGCAATTTTGTTAATTTTAGCATTCGCTAAAGCCATAAAGAAATTAGCACCATTTTCTCTATCTTGTTTTCTATTTGGAAATTTAGGATGAGGACGTCTTTCTTTAATTGGCAAATCTTTATCTTTTGGATTATAATACCATCTAGCTCCACTAACAGCTAAAAATGTGCAAGGTGGATGTGCAACCATTAAATCCCATTTTCCTTTAATAAAATATTGTTTACCGTTTTCTAAAACCCCTCCTCTGTTTTTTATAACCTCTAAAACATCTTGTTTAAAATGCCATTCAGGATGACCTCCACTACAGGGTAGCAAATCGCAACTAAAAGCATTGAAGCCTAATTTTCTAAACTCCACACACACCCTTTGACTTTCTTCACAAGCGATTAATATATTTATATCTTTTGGCTCTTTCATAATTTTCCTCCAATAACTTTAATTATTGAATTAGCAATTGCTTTTGCAAATAACACTGGAACTGCATTTCCAATCATTTTGTAACAATATGCTGTTGATCCAATAAATTCAAAATCTAATGGGAAACTTTGTAATAAAGCTGCCTCTCTAATAGTTATCGAACGGAGCTGTTCAATATCTGGATGTATAAACATTAAACCATCTTTATATAAATGAGCTACTATAGTAGGTGACGGCTTATCCCATTCAATATTTCTATATTTATTATGATTTGTGCTATGACCTGTTATTTTTTTATAAAATTTTAATTTCTGCTCATTTGGATAACTATTCATATTATTTTCTAACCACTCTTTGAAAGCAGAAATATCACGAGCGTTATGATATCTAGCATCATGTTGTGTTATGCTTTCATCATGATTTAATTCATGAGACACGTTTTTATTACCATATTTATATGATTTTTTAAGTGGATGAAGTTTCGGTAAAAATTCAATTGCATCTCTTACTGTAACTTTTGGACCAATAATTTTATATGAATCTAAGCTTTTGTAAAATTCTTCTATTGTATGATTATAATTTTTATTTACTCCAATAATGATAACTCTTCTTCTTTCTTGTGGAACTCCATAATCAGCTGCAGAATATATTGATTCATTCATTTTGTTTGGCATTCTTATTTCATAACCAATCTCTTCAAATGCTTCATAAATTCGCTCAATGACTAATTTGTCTCCAGGCATAGCACTTAATATCCCAGGTACATTTTCAAAAACAAATAATTTAGGTTTATAATTGTTAACAACTTTTACAAAGCTTTCAAATAAATAATTTCTATAATCATTTTTCATAGAATTTGGGTCTTGAGCGCGTCCTGCAATAGAATATGCTTGGCAAGGAGGGCCACCTATAATAATGTCAACTTGTTTGTTTTTGATAATACCATCTAATCCTTTTTTGATAACTATAGCATGATTTCTATTGCCAAAATTTTTAATTGTTTCTTCAGTCCAATTACCATGCATTAATTCATCTGTTTTTTGTATGTCAAATTGTATAACTCTTTTAAGAGATTCTTCATTAGAATATCCCCATCTCTTAATTAAATTATTTCTTAATGTATCAACCATAGGGGTTTCCCATTCAATATGTGCTAAAAAATTAAATTTTTTAGTTTCTAAAAAACCTTCCGATAATCCTCCTGCACCACTAAACAAATCTATAGCATTTAATTTTTTCATTATTTTTTTTCACCTTTGATTGCACTTTTCCCGCTTTTTATCCAATCATCCAATTCGTTTATTTTGAATTTCCATTGCTTCCCTATTTTATAAGCAGGAATATCTGACTCTCTTTTTATCCAATCTAAAATCGTTGTTGCTTTAACGCCTAAATAATCAGCTGCTTCTTCAACACTTATCCATTTATTCTCAAGAATTTTTGTCATAGTTCAATCCTTTCTAATTTTTAAAATTATATCAAATACAAGTGATACTTTCAATTATTTAAATCATTTTAGCTAGGTTTATCTTATTTTGACATGGTTTTCAATAATAAAATATATATACTATATTCAAAAATTAAAGGTTGATAGTATTTATCATAAGTTTGTCACTTCGAAGTAAGAAATAGAAAAAAACAAGTAATTATTGTGCTACTATAAATGTATTTTGCTTTTCTTTCCATAAAAAAACTCCAAAGTAGATTCACAATAATTTGGAGGCCGAATCCCATAGGGGATTGTTCATATCTCTTTAATTATTTTATTTGTCTACTTTGGAAGTATCATATCAAATTGAGTATTTGATTTTATTTTTATTGTAATTATTTAGTTGTTGAAGTAATATAGCTTCTTTTGATAACCATAAAAAATAGCATAATCATATTTATAGCAAGTGCAATAATTATTGCACTTAGTGTTTGGAAAAGAATTTGAGATGATATTTTCTCTAATAGAATTATATATACTATCATTATTATTAGAGAGATAAGAGAAGTTATCATTGAAAATGCAACAGCTGTAAATGCTTCATTTGATATTTTCTTTTTTATTGTGTCTTTAGAATTCAAAGTAGATGTTAATAAAGATAACACGCCGAATAATAAAGTGAATAGAATTGAAAAAATAGCAAGTAACGAATTGGATACATCTAATGAAAAGAAATAATCAAACCCAACAACAATTGATATTCCTATTAAAATAGGACAAATAAAGAAGGAAAACAAATCAAAAAACGAAATTTTATTTTTTCTGTTATTGTAAAAAATGTGAAATAAGTCTATCAAAAGCTTTTTGCATCTTATTTTTTTGTTTATTATTATGAAAAATAAAGCTAAGGAAAGAATAATAATACATATCAATAATTTAGTGCTCATAACTGCTATCCTTTAAAAGAGAAAAAATAAATTCATCAGAACATTTTTCCAACTCTTTGAGAAAGGCATTTCCTTTTAGTTTAGATACTCTTTCTGTAATATCAAAACCATCAATTAAATTTTCAAAATTTTCCCATGAAACTCTCTTTTTTAAATTTCCAATTTTAACTATTAACGATGCATTGTTATATTGATCATCATTTACTTCATTCTTAATTTCTTTAAAAGTTTCTTCTTTAGAAATTTCTTTTAATTTCCAACTTTTAATCAAATTAGTAATTTTACTAAATCTTCCAGTTTTTAAAGAAAGCGTTAATTCTTTTATGTGAACTTTTTTTCTTTTTCTTGTAGGTTCATCTGCTATGTCAGATGATTTCTTTTCTTCATAAATTAAAGAAATTTTATCTACGTCAAAATCAGAAATTGAATCATTAATTTCTGGCAAAATCAAATTCATTTCAACCT
>ENA-OOXT01001259-OOXT01001259.1-human-gut-metagenome-genome-assembly--contig:-NODE-1259-length-16844-cov-3.079814_pt1 | contig 16844 bp, 18 predicted proteins | sample MGYA00241590_ERZ501349 | MGnify/ENA primary metagenome ERZ501349 (study PRJEB25962, sample SAMEA2042838) | human gut metagenome | biome: human gut; feature: human-associated habitat; material: faeces...
AAAAATATTGAGATTACCAACTTTTATAAAGACTTTCTTATCCCGAACTCAGGTTTTTAGTATCTAACCTCACTATCTACAACCTGAACCTTACTCTCGCCTTGACATGTAAACCGCAACGTAATAGATTAGGGTCGCCAGACTCGACAAGGCAGCGACTACATAAGTGTATGCCGCAGACTTCAGCGCGTCAACTGCCATGGAATGCTCCGAATAGCTTGTGATTCCTGCCCCTTGCAACCATTGAGAAGCTCTCTTTGAAGCGTCTATCTCAACTGGCAGAGTGACGAAACTAAACAATGTACTAAGAGCAAACATGAGGATGCCAACAAGCAACAAGGCGGGAAAAACATTGACCAAAAGGATTCCTCCAAGCAATACCCACCCCACAATGTTACTCGTGAACTGTACCGCAGGCACCAAAGCCGAGCGAAGTTTCAGAAACGAATAGGCCCTTGCATGCTGTACTGCATGCCCGCACTCATGTGCTGCCACAGCTGCCGACGCCACTGACTTTAAATAGAACACATCATGTGACAGGTTCACCGTTTTGGTTGTTGGATCATAATGATCACTCAACCATCCTTCGTGCGGTTGTACCTTTACATCGAGGATTCCATTGTCACGAAGCATTTTCTGAGCAACTTCCGCACCTGTCATTCCTGACGCAACAGGCACTTTTGAATACTCCTCAAATTTTCTTTTTAAGTTGGATTGCACCAGATAGCTTACCAGTGCAATTCCAACAAACAATATCCAATACATAGATCACTTTTTTAGCGTTATTTTTTTTATTACGCTGCAAAATTAATGAGTTTTTAGGAAGCCCACAAAGACAATAAAGACATTACACTATCTTACATTTTTCTTCCATAAACGACAAACAGGAAGTATGTAAAAGATTGTAACATACTTCCCGTTTGCCTGCTTTTGCTCAATCTACATGAGATTTTTCCACTCAGGATGCTCCATGATTGGAATGCCATTAACAGTCACTCTATCAGGCGGAACTATAGTCTTCACATATTCACCTGTCCCTATTTGGATCTCTCCGATAAATCTTTTCCCAACAATCTCCGAAATAGCAATACGAATATCCGACATTCTGTTCTGCACATTGGGATAAAGTGGCTTTATGTCAACACTTCCCTTGTTCTTCAGTTGAGAGACAATCCATTCATATTGGGCTTGAAGTTGGCTCTGTTCATCTTCCTTTAGCGTCTTATAAACCTTTCTCATAGGCAGTCCCTTCTTATCCCCAAAGAACGAGCGAAGCAAGACCATAATATATATAGCAGCCTTTCCCGCTGCCAAGGGTAGTTTTCGGTCATAGATAAACACCCCTCCCAAGTTGGTACTTATATTGATATTATACCTATTAGGAGCGTCCTTTACCAATGCCACCATTCGGAAGAAAGCCTTATAGATACCATGATAGAGCAACTTATCCTTCGCTGGATTGAAGTCTATATGAGAGTTGAAACTCGCAAAACGATTGAAATCTTTGACGAACCTTCCTACTACATGAAGAATGTCCTCCTTGTCGTCAAGGCTTATCTTCAGGAAATTGGCAAAGGTCTCATAAGCAAGCCCTTTGTCTGAGAGGTCTTTGCCTATGACACTGGAACAACCCAGCATAACCATCAAGGCTGGACGAGGACATACGATATCAAAGCCCAACTTATCGTTCAAGCAGCTTTTCACAAACCCTTTGGTAGTCATACCAATGATATTGATGAAAACCTCTTCCACCTTTTCTTCGGCAATATCTGGAAAGATGTACATAGACATTGCCTTGAACATCTCCAGTCCCTTCCTCTTATATTGCTCTACAAGTTTAGGTATATAGATAAAGTGAAAATCAATACTGGCAAGAAGGTTTACTATCAAGTCGTAGTTTTCCTCTATTTGCAAACTCATTGGGCTCGCCCCCGTCTCTGCATAAAGGACAAAGCGTTTGCCTATAAAAACATCTGTCAGTTTAAATGATTGAATGTCATATTTAGAATAAGTCGCATTGTTCTTTTTAAGAAAATAGTCCAACGCTACCAACAACACGGCTTCTGCTGGCGCACAAAACCCATCACTATTTGCCGTCTCATTGAGGATAGCGGCTGCTTTCTCCGCATGCTTACGCCGTTGTCCTTCATGCAGTCTTCTTATAGCCTCGCTATCAGTGATCTCATCACCTGGCTGAGACAACAATTTGATAGCCTTTGCAAAACTCAACTCCTGAGCTTGGCGAAAAAGGGTGCGGTTCTCATCCTCACCAAAAAGTTTGGCAAATTTCACCACTTCGTCATCATCTATAATCTTATCCGCCATTATAAGATCATAGACTATACGGGCCAACGCTATCCGTTGGTCTTTACTCAATTCTTTAATGCGGCTATCCATTTTCTTTTATCTTCTTATTCTATTGATTATAAACCGTTTAATATGACGCAGGGGAAATTCTCCGTGGATACCCCTTGCACCCAAATAGTCCCATGTTTTTTAATAGCTTTGACCTTTTAAATAATCATACGATGATAGTTGAAGATAGAAACACATTAAGCATATGACATCTATTGCAACAGATTCCTCAAAACACATATCACAAATCCATTTCCAATTTTTCGTTTTTATTAGCGTCAAACGCGTTCCAATAAGAGACAACTTCTCCAACACTTTTAAAAATACGAATATAATACTCTGGAATTCTAAAGGACTTCCTTTCATAAAAAATATTATTGACTTCTTCAATATGAGTTTGTGAAGATGAAAAAAATCGATTGGCGTAAAGATTGATGTTTCATTTGAAATGGAACAAGCCGAATGAGACAAAGCGCATGTTACCATTTCGTAATTACTAGACCTTTCACTAGCAGGAAAAACAGAACACCACTCTTTAATTTGACTTCTATAATGATTATATTTCTCTTTTTCTATATTGTTTAATTCGTTCATTCTCGCTTGAACAAAAGAGTTTGTCTTTTCTAACAATGGTAGGAGAGATGGAAAAAACGTTTTGTTAGATTCTGCATGTTCATGTATATCTCTTATATGCTTATGAAAATATGAATTTAAATTCTCATCCATAATAGTTCTCAAGGTATGGATACATAGTTCATCATTGTCCCATGCATAAAACGGAATAGAAATCAGATCCTCCAAAATATTGTCAATAATGGCCAAGTCTTGATTATTGTTATAATAATAAGAATTCAATAGAAGAGACAAAGGTTCATCTATAACCCTCATCATCTCATTTTTTCTTCTATCCAAACGCTCTTTGTATAATTTCTTACCACCTTTCCATAATAGTTTGATTATTGACTTCCCATTTATTAACTCAGTTCTTCTAAAGTGCTCATTTAACAACAAAGAAGAAACCGACAGGCTAATAGCTAATTCTCGTTTAAGATATGTTGGATTATCTTTCAAGAAGATGATCTGTTCGCACTGAAATGATTTCAATAGATTTTCTATATCAACAATAATAAACAAATTCAATGTGCTTCCTAATAGTTTTCCGTACGAATCGACATAAGGAGTATCCTCTTTTGAAAAAAAATCATAGCATCTTTGCGCAACAAAGTTACTCATAAAGGGATTACCTCTTCGCTCAATCACATCATTTGCAACTTGTTCATAATGAGCCAATGCTTTTTTATCACGAAAAATATCTTTTGGATTAAAATTCATATTTTCACCTCCGTTGTATTAACAATTTACATGTTATTATCATTTCTACATTTTAGCTCATTATACAAATATCCACATTATCAGATACCATCTAATTGGATATGTTCTTTTGTAAAGACAACGATATTGCTTTCTCCATTGTTTTCTAGAAGACTCTATTTCTTCCTTTTTAGAGTCTGACGCACCTCTTGCTTCATCAATTAAAGATCTGTTTTGGGTAAAAAAAGTTTTTTCCACACTCCGCACTTTATTGCAATATTTTTTTGCTTCCGAAAATGTTTTCTTTACTTTTTTTAGATTATCCAAATCATCTGAATAAATTATGCATTCATAAATAGCTAAAATATGGAATAATCTCGCACCAAGAAATAGTAAAAATGCTAGTTGATACTTCTTACAATTATCACCATTAAATTCATGCATGTAATTTACTGCCTCTTCCAAATGTTCATTTATCTCATACAATGAAACAGAATTAGTTGTTTTATTTAGACAACATGCAATATTTGAGATAATTCTATCATTGTAGTCATCTCCTAAATTACCTAGCCAACTCCCTATTTTATATCCCATTTTAGCATATTTATAAATATCTCCTATAATAGGCACATAGTCAATTGCGTCGTAATCACTCATGATGTTATATCTTTATTAGATTTATAATTTAAAAATATTTCTGTTTGTTAATTCTCTTTTTGCTCGAGTTATAATTATCTCGGACATAGCTTTCAACATCTTCTGTAGTAGAAAAAGGCATGCACCTTCTCTCCCCAAAGACATAAAGTTTGAACTTGTTTTTTATATCTCGCTAAAACGCACACAGGGCGCAAAATGGAGAAAAATATGTAAGAACAAGCACACAGGGGCATACAATGCGATATACAATAGCACAAGAGACTATTATACTCAAAAGCCACTGCAACCATTCCGTATATCCCATTAGCCATGCAACCTGTGTACCTGTAACTAAAGTGATGTTCCTTTAAATCTTTTAGCGGTCAAATAAATCAGATATTGCTTCTCCTAATTCAGACAAAGGAGGACGTCTAAGAACTTCTATAGATTTATCAAGCTCTTTGTTGACTTTGTCAGAATCTCCTTGTATTGCAGCCACACCTGCTTTTGCGGCATGGAATAAACTACCTACTACTCCCATAATTAATTTTGTTGACCATTGGCGAACTAAACCAGTGCGTATTTAATTCTTCCAATGGGTTGTAATCATTGTATTTCAACACGACCATCACACTGGCTTGCCAATAATCCTGACAAATGGTCGTTTAAACTTTTGCGCATTTCCTGATAAGGAGGCTCCAATATTTGAACATCAGTGTCTTCTTATGTCCATTTTGTTTCTTCCCATGTGCAACCACAATCTTGGCACTTATATGTGATTTTTACACTTTTTGTTCCTTCTTTCCAAAGCGATTGGGCAGCTTTACCAGCAGCATAATGGAATGGGGTTAAACAACCTATGGCGCATATTGCAGCTCCAACGAGATTCGCACCATTCTCGAACACATTCCCATCGGCGCTCTTTATAACTTTAATCCTTGTACTTTGACAAGATGTATTGATACATTTCATACTTGCAATTATTTAAAGGTTAGACCTTTTGCGCTTTATGAAGTGACATAGTATATCCACACTTTATGCAACGTGTGCTTGAAGTAGGCCTTGCAGCAGGATATGCCTCTTGACACATAAAGTGATGATTGTCTCTCACATAATCGTGATTAGGACATTTTAGCTCTCTAATTTCTTTTACCATAGTTTTAATCTTTTTGCTATAATAAAAGAGCATGGTTCGGATCATTTCCTATCATTAGATGGAAATAATATCAAAGGAAAAGTTTAATCTACAATACCGTGTAACCACTTTGCACATTTCGCAATAACGCGTCGCTGATCTGTCGATAAATTTGCATATGCTTTTCCCATTTCTGTGAGACACTTTCCTGCAAGACTAGCACTTATTGGTATGCCAAGACCTGGTATCCAAGCATTCAAAGTTGCTAACTTCTCAGCCCGATTCCAAAAAGAGAACTCACCTGTCACCTCTTTCATGATTTCAAAGGCCGCTTTTATGTCTTCTTTTATTATTGGACGTGACTCTGGACCAAATGTCCAAGGATCATATTCTGATAGTAACATAATTTATATATGATTCGTTCATTATAAGTAGACGTGAAGTCAACATTTATACTTAGTGGATAATTGAGATTTTCTCGTTATCCTTCTTCATCAAATCTAATTGATGTATAAGAATACAAAAACACGCTTTTGAGATGACTTTTTAGAGCGAACCCATCTTTATTGCATATTACAATTCAACAATAAACCTACAAACACCAAAGGATTGATTGTCAACTAGTGTATAATCCCTATTTGTTGGTAGAAATATCTTAGGTCCTGTCACGCCAAGCCCCCATTCACCAATTTCATTAATACTAAATATATACGTTTTTTTCTTTTCTGTATATTCTTTCCTAAGAATTACTGGTTGCTTCGGGGATATTGAAAGGGTTTCTATATTTGGTATTGCGCACTTTAATCCGGTCATTTGAATGAACCTATTCACAAGGTGAGTAAATTCCTCAAAAGTACCAATTTGAGATTCAGACTTGTTGCCGACAATGGAATTAACAGTTAGGTATTCTTTCGAATACATTATTCTCATATAGTCTTCCTTCGTAATGTATCTGTTTAAAATATATCGGCAAGATTCCTTTCCTACATCTCCAACTTTTGTTAAAGACTTAATAAATGAATTCAGAAAATCCTTCAAAAAATCATCTTGTAGCACCTCATCATTGTACATCACCTGGAGTCCGTTGATCTCATTACAACGTCGTTTTATATCTTCTACTCCAATCAATTCACTGTTGGGAAACAGTTTTAAAACTTCTGCTACATCAGAGAAAACGGATTTTGCCAGTTTAGAGTACTTGTATTTTGCTGCTAATAGAATTTCTTTGTATGTATTCGGATGTCTCTCTATAAAGTTATTATAATCGTCAGCTGTTTCGCATTCATTGAGAGCGTCTCTATCGGCGGAATATATTAAATCTCTTATTTCTGGCCAATGATAACAAACCGTAAAAAGTATGTGCTTGAGGTACTCATCTAAATTACACTTTAACACTTTTTTTATCATACTAATAAAATGCTCTTTATGACTGTTGTCCTTCCAGATTTTGTTTTCGTCATACACACGAATCCCATAAAACAGCCTATCCCAAAGCAATAAATATTGAAATGATTCTCGATAAATAATCTCTTCATTAGACAAGTTAGGGGGATACAACTTGTCCATTTCCTCTGAGGTGATTATTTCGTCCAACAAACTATAATAAACATCATTAGTTTTGCCTTCGTTTAAAGAGTGATATTTTTCATATACTAATTCAATATTCTTCATTGTACTACTTGCTTTTCATAGTCTTCGTTCCATGTAGAAGCCGACTTATAGCCTTTTGCCTTATATGCTTCTTCTGAATCGTTTTGTTTATATTTCAATTTTAGAAGTCTTCGGATTTCTATTTCGGTTTCATAGTCCAATATGTCATTTTGCATACTGCTATTTACTTCTATATTGGAAAGTTCTTCTGAGATCATAGCTTCCTTGTTGTATTTGTTTTTAAGCAAGGCTTCTATTTGGGCCTTTTTCTGGTTAGTGAAATTATTTTGACTAGACATAATAGCGGATACCTCAAGAGAAACCATCTCATTTTTGATAATCCTATTAATAAGACTATCTGTATATTTCGTACGCACAGCTTTTCTCATGCGTTCTTGCTGCTTTCCGGTTCTTTTCTTTAATGCATACTCTTTTTTTAATTCTAAAATCTCGATATCTATAACTTGGTTAATCTCAATATCTCTGTCCTTCTTTGATAGCAAGGTTAAGCCTTTAAGAAAAAGATCTATTGGAAGATAGATGTCTTTCTTGTTGGGTGAACTTTGAAAGAGCCTTTTATAGAGTTGTTCTACTATATCATATATTTCAGCTCCCGAAAGATAAACTTCTGGGTTTTCTCTATAGAAACCTCTAATTCCATCTATAATTGTCTGTGGTATTATTGGTTCATTGTTTTCTTTTATTTGTACTTGTCCATTTTGATCCGCAAAATAAAAATTATATCTTTTCAAACAACTGTGCAAAATCTTTATCATACCATCTTCCTTAGGATAAGAAAGATAGAATATTTCATCCCATCTACCTTTTCGCAAAAATTCTGGTCTCAATTGGTCAAGATTGTTGGCTGTAGCAACAATATAAACCATACTCTTTCTTTCTTGCATCCACGTTAAAAAGAAACCGACAATTCTAGTTAAAGTCTGGTCGTTATCATTAGTTCCTGAACCTGCAAATGCTTTTTCTATTTCGTCTATTCGTAAAACACAGGGTTGAGCCGCCTCTGCGATAGCTATAGCATTTTCAAAATTATGTTCGCTCGCCCCCATTAATCCACCAAGTAAGCGTCCCATATCCAAGCTATACAATGGCATGTCTAACTTGCTTGCAATAGCTTTTGAGGTTTCGGATTTTCCACATCCAGGCGGTCCCACTAAAAGAACACCTTTAGGCATAGGCATATTAGGATTATAGTATATCCGATTATCAATTATTACTTTTTCTCTTTCTATATACCTAATCAAACCTTCTATATCGCCAACAAACTTTTCATAGTTCTGTGGAACCCTTTCAACTTTAAGAAGACCAGAATCTCTCACCATTCTTTCTTTACATTCTCTAAAAGAATCCAGATCTACACCTTCTATTGTATAGTCATTATAGGAGAGCATAGTTCTAATCTCCCTAATCTTCATTCCTTTTAATATTGACAAAAGCCTTTTTTTGTTATTATCAAACACATTGCGTGATTTTTCACGAAAAAAGGCCTTTTTGAACTTATATTTTTTCCCAGGAATAGCATGCTCCTTTTCATCAGGTTTTTTCTTATATAAAGATTCCGCAATATCTAACCCCAATTCCTGAGTAATATCAAAGTCATCAGGAAAAGGAGGTTCTAGAGTATATATACAATTTTTTAGCTCTGTAGGAATATCAAATTTAGGAGATTCGATTATTATAATACTTCGAGACTTAACCTTCTCTTCCTTCTCATTTTTGTAAAAAAATTCAGTCAATAACGTTGTAATACTGGCAGCCTGCTCATCAATAGTAATATCCATGCCACCAAAAAAATAATATAATCCACGAATAATAAGTATTGATGGAACTCTTCCTGTCAGCATTGTTGTCAAACATGCTTCTAACTTTGTTTCCTGTTTGTCGACAAATCCCCACAATGATCTTTTACCTAATTGTGGTGACCAAACATTTACATTGTTTTTAAGATCTATCTCCTTAGATAGTTCTGTGTCTCGTAGAATAGATCTTAATCGTTCTTCTTCTGTATGATAATCATCCGTCTGAATGAATATAATAGAACGTCTTTTGTGAATCGCAGCACATAATAAGGCTTCGTATTTAGTTATTGAGCTTTCCATTATTTACCTCTAAACCAATTCAATACTTTTTTTGCTGTTTCTTTAGTTGTTTTCCAACCCTCTTTTACTGCTTCTACAGTTTTTTTTGCTATAACAGGAATCGCTTCGACTGTTTTTTCTGCAACATTCGCGATTGTATTTAAAACAGGCTCAACAACACGTTCTTTAACAGTTTTACAAGCATCTGAAATGATAGTTACACCTTTGTGAACCGTTAAAATTCCAGCTTTTATTACCTCTTTAGCCTTCTCACTCTTTATGACATTTTTTACGCCTTTACCTATTTTTTTAACAACGGTTCTAATTCCGGTGGCTTCTAGTACTTTCCCTAATTTTGAATCAGGTTCAGGAATTCCTAGCTCCTCCAATTGGCTATTTATAAGTTTTCTACCAACCCACGCAAAATGTTTCAGTTTGTTTGTGACATTAACAAACGTAGATTGTATTTGTGTAGCCCGTTTGTCAAGATATTGGTCTATTGTGATCCTTCCTTGGTGATATTGATGCAACAACTTTACTCTATCCATAAAGCTATTGGCTTTTTCTCCAATCCAGTTACCTAAGCCAGTAGCAACTTTTTGAGATAGTTTATTTTTAGGAAATTTGCTTCTAATTCCACCAACAATGGAATCCGCCCACATTTTTTTTGTAGCATTTTCTGTTGGTGAATCCAATTTGGAATCAAGAAACATGCGAAATTGAGGGGATACTTTCTTTAACAAATTTGGAATCCCACCGAAATTAAACTTACATGCATCGTGTGTCGCAAGAAGTCCTTTTAATGTTTTTATATAACCGCTTAGTATGCCCATAATGATGTCTAATTGTTTATAACCTTAGTAATATCAGTATTGAAGCTATTTTTTACAAATTGACGTAATTCTTCGTCTTCTTTGAGAATTTCATCAATCTGCTCGACAAAGTCCTGTTTTGCTCTATTAATGTCTTCTGAACTGATATTATGCAGTTTTGCATATTCTTCAAACCATTGATCAAAATCAAATTCCTTTCCTTCAAAAAACACCTTATCCTTTTCGACTTGCAGCATTCTTACAATATCATTTTGGTCATCAATAAATGAGCACGCACTATGCAACATCTGCTTTTCATACTCATCGTATGCGCCTCCGAACTCATCAGAATCCACAGAGTGTGTATCATTAAGAAACTTGTTAACATCATTCTCAACGATGTAATGTTCATATTCCTCTATTTTTTTTTCGTATTCAGGTTTAAGATCTCCGTTCTCATCATATAGATTAGATTCGTCAGAGAAGAACCCTGCTTCTTCTGATGAATACTTACCACGAGTAAATTTGTCCATTAAATTCTGAAACCATTTAATAACACCTTTCATAAAAGGACTGACCTCTTGGTACTGTTGATTATTGTCAATTTCCTTCTTCATTGTTTTTTGTTTTATTTAGTTATTATTTTAAATTCTATACGTCTGGACTTATCCTTATTTTCCTTGCCAAGTTCGTCTTTCACAGTCTTAGCATAAGAATATCCAACACTAATCATGTAGTCTTCTACAAATTTCTTCTCTTCGTTGTTAAGACCACAATCGTCATGAATGTACTTGTAAACGGCAAAAGCACGCGCTGAAGACAAGGTCATGTTATGTAGAAAAGCACCATCAGTATCAGTGTGACCTTCAATTCTAATTTCAAGAATATTCTTTCCTGCTTTCTTGAGTTCTATTGCGCGACTAACAAACTTTTTGCTAATAGTTCTGATCCTGCTTTGAAGGTTGTGTTGCATTACAGCACTATTGGTTTCAAACATTTGGTCAGCACCACTTGAAGGATAAAATCGAATACTTCCAATACTATCTGGCATTATCTCGATTCCATCCACTTTATTAAAAACATCTTTGAAATCCTGATTGATATTTACCATATTACCTTTCGCCTTTATATCATTCAAGATGCTTGTTACTTCTTGTGGACTACGGCCATCAAAAGCATCAAGAATTCTCTTGTTTTGAATATAATAGACAATTGCCGCGATAATGAAAATAACAAGAAATCCAGACATAAGGTCTGTATAACTCATCCAGAAGTCGTAGTCTTCACCTTTGTCTTTTCCGAAAATATGCTTCATAACACTTACTTCTTAGTTCGTGAAGAGGTGCTTGTTGCCTGACTCTTAGCCTTACTTACAGAGATGTCATGCCATTGTTCTCTTAGTCTATTAACAGACTGTTCCATATTAGTTAATGAGTTCTGCATACTATCCAAAGCGTTCTTATGCAGCTTGAACACATCAACAGTCCTTTCTATATATGCATTAATCTCATTGGATTTTTCGACTGCTCCGCCATACAAAGATGCGCTCTCTGTTACGGATTTGCTCGTCTCATCTAACTTGCTAGTTATGATAGATAGTTTGCTCTGGAGATTACCAATAGTATTGGTAATTGAGGTATTCAGACGATCGCATGCCTGTTCGAGGGCGTGGATGCTGAATGCTTCTTGTATCTGCTTTGCAATATCTTCAGATATATCCTTGTTCGTATCTTTGATATGCTGCTTTAGTGTTTCGTTCTGAACCTCAAAATTATTCATTGCCTTGATGATGTCAGATTGAAGAGTTTCAAGTGAGGAATGAATCGACTGTTGGATACCTACAATTGTAGTCATGATTTCACCGATTCTCGTTTGTGCGTCATTATTCGCCTCAACTATGCTGTCATTAAAGCCCTTTGCCAACTGCAAAGAGTCTCGTTTCATTTTCTCATAAGAAGTTGTCAATTCATTTACAGACTGATCATAACTTTCCTTAATCTTATCTGAAACCTTTTCAATTTGTTCCTTATTGGTATCCAACAGCAAACCAACATCATGAGTATTGTTGCTAATTGTTTTCTCTATTAATTGTATCTCAGCCTTATGAATCTCATCTAACTTATTTGCCATATCTATACTAAGTTGACGAACCTCACTGACCAAAGCGTTAAATGTAGAAGTTAATTTGTCTGATAGTTCAACTATAAATGTTTCATTTACCTGTCCCTGACGATCAATTGCATTATTTGAGTTTTCTACAAGTTTTGTACTACACTCCTTGATTGTCTCAATGCATGTGTTATATTCTACTTTCGCAAATTCCTCTATTGTAGTCTTAATTTCATTCTCAAACAGGTCAGCCTCTTTTTCAACATGGGCTGAAATTTGCTCATCAAACTTTTTGTAATATGCTCCAAAAGCGGTGTTTTGTTCTTCAACAAATTCCTTCAGGTTATTTTTTTCTGTCTCAATAAATGATTGCAATTGGTTATTTCGTTCTTTCGATTCTTTTGCTAGAGTCTCTTTTATAAGGTTTAGCTCTTGGCGTTGCAGATCAACCGTTTTATCTAAAATTTTATCATTAGAATTTATCAGTGTTTGTATTCTACCGTCAACAATCGCGGTTAAATTTGCCACCTCACTCTTGAATGAATTTTGAACACTTGTAAGAGTTTCTTGGAATCTAGTAATTAGATTGGAAACTGTATTTTCAAATATAGTATTTTGATTAGATAAGGCATCCTGTATTATTTCCTTCGTCTGAACATGGTTTCCACTCATTTGCATAGAAAGGGCACCTAATCCTTCAATTAATGTCTTTAACCTAGTATCGCTGACATCTTTACTTCCATTAAGAGTTTTATTAGTACTTGCACAACTATCATTAATAGATTTTACGATTTCTAAAAGTATGAGTTCGGGTGAGTTAGAATTATTATGTACGCCAAATCTGTTCTTTGTATTTGTAAAATCATTCTCCTCAATTTCTTCAGCTTTTGCTATTGATAATTTATTACAAATCATACACATAATAGCTCCAACGATACCGATTATAGATGTTGAAAATGCTGGAATAATATTCTGAATAAGACTTTCAATTACATTGTTATTTGCTGAGGTAAAATCCATACCGCTCAAACTGATATAGATGGATACGAATGTACCCAAAATACCTACCGAAGTCCAAAGCGTTGAACAATAGTTGCGCAATTGAATGGACTTAGTTTCATTTGCTTTGCGCCACAATAAAATAGTACCGATGGTGCAAAGTACAATCATGCTGATGTTAATCGGACTTGTAACAAATTGAATTAAAATATTGGCCATATTGTTGTTTATTTAATATGCATTACTACACTTGCTGCATTACTAGATTTGTTATCTTGAGCTGCCACAAGAATTAACGCAAGAACATCTGCCGCTTTTTTGATAATTAGAGCCACAAATACCACTACATGTGCAATAGTCACCACTATTAAAATTACCACCGCATGTTGTATTGCATACGCATGACTTATAATATGATATGGCATCTTCTTTTTTTGTGCCATCCAGCGTCATAACTAGGGGGGAAACCTGTAAAGGGGTTTCTAAAATATGTTCTATGATATTGTCTAACATGTTCATAATATGATACTATTTATAATGTTGTTTAAATGTGAATACAATTTTTCATCGCCAAACCTTTCTGCTCTACCTAATTGGCATTTGCAAGCATACACAAATTGAATTCTAGTACTTTTACAAGTAAATGCAGATTGTTTCTTTATGTCACCTGTACAAAGAGAGTTCATTCCATAGCAATGTGGACAGAAATGCCTAATTGCACAGTCTTTGCAGTCTGCTAATTCAAAATATGCATAATCAGAGAAATCATATTCGTTTGATTTAATCACTTTACTCTTTGGCAAAGCAATCGGAGAGAACAAATGACATGCGTAGTGTTTTCCATCAGTATCAATGCACACTAAATTTTCTCCGCAACCACAATGCTTTTGTGCGTTTGAAGCAGTTGAAACGACAGATAGGATATCAATGTTAAACATGGAAAAGAGTGGGGCGTCCGGATTTGCAATGTAGAAGGCCGATAATTTCTCTAATTGTTCAGCAAACACGTTTAGATGGCAATCTTCCCAGACTATACGATCCCCCATCGCTAAGTCTGTTGTTATGTACGTGAATCCTTGCTCAATAAGATATGTGACACCATCGTATAGATTACTTATAGTGTCAGGAGACACTGTCATCTTTACATGTTGATTGGGCCAGTTAGCTACAAAATACGATAAATCAACCAATGACGCAGATTCTGACCGATTCATATTCTGCATTAGGCGATCCCCATCAAAGCTAAGCCCCAGGCAAATACTATCCTTATGTTCAGAGAACCAAGCTTTCATTTCATCATTTAATAAAGTACCATTGGTTACAATAAAAATATGTGATAGCTTAACCTTGAAGGTTTGTTCCCACAACCAGGTTGAAACTGATTTTATTAAATTGAATTGGAGCAAAGGTTCACCTCCCATAAACTGAACCTCGAATTCAGAATATGTCTCATCAAGATTATTAACAACCTCCATTATATAAGAGATTGCTTGATCAGACGTCATCTTATTATGCTCAGTTTTGGGTTCATAACAATAAACGCAACTTAAATTGCAATTATATGTTATGAGGAGCATTATTTCCTTTTTCTTCCCCATCCATTACTCGAAGTTATGTCCACAGAATGGACACTGTTTAGTTCCTTCTTCAACAGAATTCTCACATGATGGACAAACTTTTCCAGCAGTTTTGTTTAATATGCGTTCGTATTCGCCACTGTCAACCCACCTTATTAATTCGGCTGCTCTAACTACAGTCCAAGGATGATCTTCATCGAATACTTCAAGTAACTTGATGAGTTTGTCTGTAGATCCGCCATACTTCTCCTCGAACTCACGAGCCTGTAGCACGAATCCATCAACTGAGGCAGAATTATAGTAGCGCTGAGGAACTCCTGACATTTTCATTATTGCCGACAGGGCAGCCTTAAGATCCTGACAAGCTAATAAACCAGCACGATCTGCTGTAAATTCTGACATTCGATTCCAATACCAAAGCGCAGGCTGAAGGAGTGCACTTGATCCTGGAATATTTGCCAAAACCTGCGACAGATACGCACATAGTACATGATATAAGACGTGACCAGACTTTATGTGGCCTGCCTCATGGCCTATAACGAACTGAAGTTCAGTGTCATTTAGTCTATCAACAGCACCTGAAGACAGTACCATATAGGCATCCTTCTGATGTCCCGTGGTATAAGCATTTATATAATAATCTTGCTGACTGTATAAATCAGGAAATGTATCAAGATCAAGATTCGTACATACCTCACGAGCAACCTTGTAAAGTTCAGGACAGGCATTATCTGTGATGTGATAGCTGTTTCCACACAAACTTACGATATTCCATTTAATTGTAGCCCAATTCATTATGAAATTGATAGCCTGCGGCAACAGTGGAATCGCCTTAACTTTTGAAAGGGCTTCCCGATCAAACGGATGCTCATAATCTCTTGTTTGTAAATTTATTAATCTTTGTGCCATATTTTATTTAGATTTTATCGTTAGTATTACTACTTCTTTCCAAAACGCCAATTCGGGCTTCAAGTTTTTGTATCATCATTTCCAGTGAACGTGCGTAAGCCCAAATATCTTTCCCGTTGTTACTACTTTCTTTACTAGTGGGGTTTGAATGTACCACATGATGCTTTGTAGAATTTTCGTCGTGTGTAAGATATTTCTTACCTGACGTGTCATATAATAGTTCAATATCATATTTAGCCAAACCCTGCTCTCTAATTGCATCGATTGCTTTCAATGTTTCAGGAACAATAATAAGCTTAACCTTACGATCATTGATAAACTTTTCTTCATTTATTTCGTGCTTTGAAATGATATCCTTTACTTCTGACACAAATTCCCTAAAGTGGAATTGAAGCGCATTCACTTTTATGTCATGTTCAAACACTCCAGAACAGAATGTTTCAAACAATGCCAAGTTCTCTTTGTTTTTTAGATAATCTGCTAATATACAGAGATGTTTATATTCCTGTTCGCTGTCACCAATTAGCATGACAGCAAAAGGACTGGGTCTGTTAAACTCATCTGCATGTCCAGGGATGTCTCGAACTGCTAACAAAGTGGTTCCATTTTGCAGTTGTTTGAGCATTACCTTGTAGCCAGAATGAGAGATGACTATAGAAGCATCTTGAGGATAAGCTTCCGAAGAATTCTCATTAAGTTCTTTTATCTGCACAAGAGATGACCACAATGTAATTTTATCCGTAGAATTCTTATCGTTAGGATTTTCTGCCAACTTTTTTTTATATACTTTATATAAAGGTATGAAGTATTTAACATCTACTTCTTCATCGAATGTACCTAAATACATGTCTTTGAAGCCTCCATGATTGTAATATGAGTATATGCGTATCATTTGAACCTCCTTATATTCCTAATTGGGATTTTTTTACGTTGCAAATGCCTTCGGTATTGTGTTTGATGAGACCCCTGCCTTCAATAGAAGTTACAAGCGTTTTCAACTCTTCGTATGAGATAGTTCCCATTTTCTCAATCAGTTTTCCAGCAGCCCAATATATTATAGCAAATGGCATACTAAAAAATGCAATGATTGCAATCTTTGTATATTTCCACCAACTTTTCTTCTTCCTTTCCTTTTCTTTTTTCTCTGCTTCAAGATTCTTAAGGAAGAGATATTTTTTTAAAACAAACTGGAGAATGTAGTAACCTGAGTTCGGGATAAGAAAGTCTTTATAAAAGTTGGTAATCTCAATATTTT
>ENA-OOXT01001263-OOXT01001263.1-human-gut-metagenome-genome-assembly--contig:-NODE-1263-length-16810-cov-2.112683_pt1 | contig 16810 bp, 22 predicted proteins | sample MGYA00241590_ERZ501349 | MGnify/ENA primary metagenome ERZ501349 (study PRJEB25962, sample SAMEA2042838) | human gut metagenome | biome: human gut; feature: human-associated habitat; material: faeces...
ATCGCTTTCATAATTCTGATATTCCGAATAGCTTATAAATTTATTCTATAATCTGAATCGTTGTACCAACTTTAATTTCCGGAACTGCTTTTTCTTCTACATAAAGAGTTCCAGGAAGCTCTGCTTCTGTCATTCCATTAAAACGGATAGTACAATGACCAAGACCTGCGAGTGTTACCGGCGCTTCTTCTCCTACGCAGGTAATCTTATATTCATTTTCATCAATCTTTAATGTCTGTCCTGCTTTGATTTCTCCATTGATTGGATTCACATCTACAGAATAGCAATAATCTCTAAGTTCTGCCGGAGCGCTGTCTCCAAAAATAATAATGAAGTCTCCTCCGTTCATCATCATAATATCTTTTTTCAATATAATCCATACAGCCAATTCCAAAAATCCTTATAGATTTTGCAAAATCTTCTAATATACCGTCTTCTTCTGCTATTTCTGACATGATATCTAAGAATGAACTAGCTCCTTTTCCAGTATCAATGTAATCTGTAATTACAATTTTTTTACCTGTTTTTTTATGAACATCAACGATATGTTGTGGATCTGCTTGGATACTTTTTAAATATCTTTTATATGCTTTTTTCTCTTCAGGTGTTGGAGCATATCTATCCATACGAATCAGACCTTCGTTTCTGTCATATCGGTACCAGTTTTTTGAAAAAGCTACAAATTTATAATCGTCTATACCGTCTTTCATCCATAGTGCAGTATTCAAAAACCATTTTGGACTTCTTCCAAGACATAGGATAGGTTCATCTTTTAATCCTCGGTATAAATCACACACATTAAGAAATTCTTCCATAATTCTATCATCCATCAATGGAAGGTATGCTTTTTTTTCGTTTTTAAGTTCATTAACTTTAACATCTTTATTGAATTCTATACATTTTTTTCTAAGAATTTGTTTCATGTTAGATGATAAACTTTTATATTCAAAATAATCAATATCAGGAACTCTTCTCGAGTTTCTGTTATCTCCTTCAAATGAAAGGAAATTTAGTTTGTTTTGATAATATTTATAATTTAACAAATTTGATTGTGTCGGATATTGATTTTGTTTTATTGTATTTTTATTTGTTTCAGAATTAATGTTTTGAGAAAAGTTAATTTTGTTTTGAGATGAGTAGTTTGCAAAAACATTTTGAATTTTCATATAATTCTCCTATTTTTTTGCATGAAAACCTAAGGAAAATTTTTTTTGCTACTATAATTTATTATTTATTTTTAATTGATAATTGTTTAAAAATTGAATACTTCGTGTTATATAGATGATAAGGAGTATATTGCTATGAACAACACAATTGACGCTTATAAACAGAATTTTAATAAAATATCTAATACGAGTTTTACAAGTTTAAATAAAATTAAATATAAAGGAATATTTAATCCTAAACGAAATATTGAAGATGCGAAAGCAGTATTGGAATTTAAGCAATCACAAATATTTAAAGATTTTTTTAAAAAATATGATGGTGAAGCTGAATTTAATCTTGTCCGTAATCCAAATAAAGATGAATATTGGGCAAGTTTAAATATTCAATATAATGATACTACTCCTAAAAAAAATGTTTTTAAAAGGATTAAAACAAATATACAAAATTTATTTAGATTTAATTCTAAAGATAATAAAAGTATATATATAACTACTAACAAAGAAATTGCTCATAGTAATGCTTCATTTGCTCTTGCATATAAAATAAAACAAGAAAATTTAGAAAATTTGGAAAAGCAAGTAGAACAACATAAACTAAAAGAAAAAGAGCTGAAAGAAATTAATTTATTAATTGATAAAATCAAATTGTAATAATCTTTTTAATATAAATTATTATCATTATGATATAATTATTTTAATTGAAAGGATTTATTAACATGAAGACTATAAAATTGACGAAAATGCAAGGTTGTGGAAACGATTTTGTAATTATTGATTACCCCGAATTTGAAAAGACCGGAATGAAAATGGATGAACTTGCAAAAAAAGTTTGTGATAGAAACTTCGGTGTTGGTGCAGATGGTATGATTATTCCAAAACTGGATACAAAAGATACTGATTTGGGCTGGTATTTTTATAATTCAGACGGTTCTACTGCTCAAATGTGTGGAAATGGTATGAGATGTTTTGCCAAATATGCTTATGATAACAAACTTGTTGATAAAAAAGCATTCAGTGTTGAAACTCTTGCAGGTGTTATAAAACCAGAACTTTTAGAAAACGGTTTAATCAAAGTAAATATGGGCAAACCTATTTTAGAGGATAAAAAAATTCCTTTCTGGGGTGAAAGAAAATTGACTGCTCTTGATAGAGAATTTGAAATTACACCTGTTTCTATGGGAAATCCTCATTGTGTAATTATCACAGATGAAGATCCTATGGAATTGGCTGTTAAATACGGTCCTGTGATTGAAAAACACGAATATTTCCCTGAAAAAACTAATACTGAATTTGTTAGAGTTAAATCTCGTATGGAAATCGATATGAGAGTGTATGAAAGAGGTTGTGGAATTACTTTAGCTTGCGGTACAGGAGCATGTGCCAGCGTTGTTTCATGTGTTTTAAATAACTTAACAGAACAAAAAGTTAAAGTTAATCTTTTAGGTGGGCCTGTATTCGTTGAATGGCAAGGTTCTAAAGACGATACTGAGAAAGATATTTTCTTAATCGGTTCTGCAAATTATAGCTTTTTTGCAGAGTATATATTGTAAAATCTCGTATTTCCATGGTAATATTGATTTATAGCCAAAATATAAAAAGGAGAAAATAAAATGAAAAATTATGAATTATTAACTGTATTTAAGCCAAATTTAGATGCAGAAGAAGTAGATAAAGCAGTTGAAAGATTAGGCGCTTTAGTTTCTGAATTAGGCGGTAAAGTTGAATCTACAGATAAAACTGGTAGAAAAAAATTAGCTTACGATATCCAAAACTTTAGAGATGGATTTTTCGTAACTACAGTTTTAAGCTTACCTGCTGAAAAAGTTGCTGAATTCAGACGTCAATTAAGATTAAGCGACAATATTTTAAGAACAATGTTCTTAGAATCATCAAAAGCAGCAGTTTAGTTAAAAAGAAAGGATATATTTGTAAAACTCTTTGCAAATATATATGATGGGTGAAAGATGTCACTTGCAAAATCAGTAGTTACAGGAACAGTTTATAGAGCACCGGAAAAACGTTTTACTCAAAATAACGTTGCAGTGTCTGCTTTTGTTCTTAATATCGGCGAAAGAGAAGAAACTTTGATTAGAGTATTATCAAAAAGAAATGCTCTTGATGAAATTGTTTCTTCATTGACTAAAGGTGAAAGAGTTCTTGTAGAAGGCAGACTTCAAACAGCTGCTGTTAAAATGGACGATGGCTCTGAAAAAAGAATCTATGAAATCGATGCTAATACAATCGAAATTTTAGGTGAAGGAGCTTCAGTTCCTGCAAACCAAAAATTTGGAACAGAAGAAATCGTTAAATTTGAATCAGATGATATGTCAAATGAGTTAATTAACGAAGACGAAATTCCATTCTAGGAGCGTAGCCGCTCCACCCGCCAATCGGATTTTGCATAACTTTGCAAAATGTTGGCTAAAGAAAAAGGAGCGTAGCAGCTCCAACTGCAAATTATATTTTGCATAATTTTGCAAAAATGTTGGCTAAAGAAAAAGGAGCATAGTCGCTCCACCAGTTAAATTTAACAGACTGGAAAAAATATAAAAATAATAAGTAGTACAAAATAAAATAGGCTAGAAAGGCTAAATGAAAAAAATGGCAAGACAAGACGCATCAGATAAGAAAAAACGTAAAAATTGCAGTCTTTGTGCAGACAAAGTAGAAGCAATTGATTACAAAGATGCAGCTAAATTAAAAAGATACTTGACTGAAGCAGGAAAAATTATTCCTCGCAGAATTACAGGTAACTGTGCTAAGCACCAAAGAATGATTGTAAGAGCAATCAAACGTGCTAGAGAAGCTGCAATTATCGATTACGTTTTCGATTAATTTGAAGTTAATTTAAAAACAAAAATAACCCGTTTGAAAAAGCGGGTTATTTTTTTATAATTCTTTTACCATTTTGTAGATGTATTTAAGCTTTTTATTATCAAATTTTTTTATTATCTCACTTATGTATTTTATTGTTTCTTCACGTGAAATTTCTTTTTCATATGTAAAAAAATCTGCATAGTTTGTATTTAAGGCATTTGATAATCTTTCTAATAAATCACTTGACGGGAAACTTTTTGCAGTTTCAATGAATGAAATATGTCTTGGCGCGACATTAACTAATTCTGCTAATTCTTCTTGAGTTAGACCTCTTTGTTTTCTAATTCTTTTTAAATTTTCTGCGAAAGATTCTTTTAAATTCATAATTACCTTTCTATAAATGATAGGTATAATTTATAAATATTAACAGGAAATAATAAGTAATAAATTATTGACTTTAATAGAAATATAAGATAATATATTTGCATTAAAGATAATAAAAAAGGTTAATTTTATGATAAAATTTTTCGAGTTTAAAGGTTTTACTCTTGCAGAAGTTTTAATAACACTTGGAATAATTGGTGTAGTTGCATCATTAACTTTGCCTGCAATAATTATGAATTATCAGAAAAAAGAAACAGTAGCTAGGTTAAAAAAAGTATATAGTATTCTATATCAAGCAATACTTATGTCTGAAGCCGATAATGGGCCAATTGAATCGTGGGATAGAAATGAAACTCCTTATAGTTATTTTAATAAATATTTGAAACCATATATAAAAAATATTCAATCAACAAATTACGATAGAAATAATATGCCATTATATAAGTGTGCTAATGGAACAATTGAAAATTCTTTTACTTATTTATATCAGAATGCAGGTGTAATGGTTTTAAGTGATGGCAGTATGATATTTTTATCTAAAGTAAAGTCAACAGTATCAAATAGTATTGCTGTTGATTTGAATGGATTTAACAAACCCAATATAATAGGACGTGATTTTTTTATGTTTTCTATTCCGATTAATGACTCTTTACATAAATTAGTACCATATGGCGCATATAACACATCTGATATGCCTTTTGGAGAGTGGAAAAGAGAAAATACACAAAAAGGTTCTTATGCGTGTTCTCGGGAAGGACGTGGACAGTTTTGTTCAGCGTTAATAATGATTGATGGATGGGAAATTAAGGATGATTATCCTTGGTAGTAAATATTATTTTGTAATACATATCTGCTTTTACATATTTATTTATTGGTTTCTTTTTCCACAATTTTATATTAATTTCTGCAGGTAGTCTTCTAACTGAAAACATTAAGTCATTTTGCATTGGAGAAATATTATTACAGCCGTCTTTATACCTACAGCTTCCACCTAGATGTATGTAATCTCTAAATGTTGATATATCTTTTGTTGCGTTATTGTATTCTGAATACATTTTTATATTTTTTGTATCAAATATATACATATAATCATATCCAAAATCTTTGGCATTTAATCCTGATAATTGGATTACATATCTTGATGATTTTCCGTTTATGTTTGATCTATATTTCAAGAATTTTTTTGTTAATTCGTACTTAGCAACAATTAATTTTTCTTTTTCATCATTTTGCAATGAAATAGGTAAAAAGTTAGAATAATCAGATGTGCAAAATTCTTTGTTAGTACCAATATCCCAAGGTATATATGGCATGCTCAATCCGACCAAAGTATTTGGGTTATTCATTAGAACACTCACTTTTGATGGACCTTGAATATTTTCGTGATAATCACCTTTATAGTTTAATTGATTACATTTAATTGAACCCCACCAAGGTTTATTATCGACTATGCTGCCGAAGACAGATGTGTTTGGTTCATAATTCTCTTTGTCAAATAGGGAATTTTTAACATGTTGTTTTCTAATATCAAATATTTGCTGTTTAGATAAATAGTCATATTCAGATGTAGGGTTTACGTTTAGTGCTTGAAAAGTTGAATAATCATTAATTTTTAAAATATTTTTATCGTTATGTCCGAAAATAAAAAATGGGAAAAAATAAAATATAATAACTAAGAATATAATAATTTTAGCAGATACTAATATACTTACCGGTAATTTTTCTAATATTGGTGGTGAATTAAATTTACTCTCATGTTTATCAAGTCTTTCTTCTAAATCCCGCAAGGTTTTGTCATAGTAGGTGCAATCTTCCAGATTTTTTTTTGCAATTTCATTATTAGGATCAATTTCTAAAATTTTTTTATATGTGAAAATAGCATTATCGTAATCGTCGATTAATTCATAATAAAATCCTTTTAAAGATAGAATTTCTGTATTTTCTGGATCAAAAGTTAGAAGTTCATCTATTTCATTTATTAGTTTTTCTATTTCGTCTTTTTTTGATTTTAAATTTGAGGGTTCAATAGTCTCAATAAAACTTTCAATTTTTTCAAGTCTTGATTGGAATTCTTCTTTATTCATATTAGTACCCTCTATATTTTCTTTCTCTTAATTTGTCTGCAATTAGCCAAATATCAATTATAAATGATGCAATTATCATTACAAAAAATGGTAAACATACTATAAATAAGTTATTTTTATATGCAGATTCAATTGCATCTTTTGCAGTATATGCAATTGTAGTACCTATAATAAACAATACAATTGACAAATATTTAAAATTATTTTCTACTTGATTGGATAATATTTGTTTAAAACCTTTGTTTAAATAATTATCAATTTTTTCTTTAATATCTTCAGTGTTACCCGGACCTTTAAAATTATATGTAAAATTATTTACACTTCTTGTGTAGTCAATAATTTTATAAATTGTTTGCATAGGAAAACTTGATGTATTTGAAAGAGAAAATGTTTTATTATTCAAGACTTTAAAATTTAATTCAATTTCTTTTAATGCAGTTGTATACCCGTATTTTGTACTCACAAGATCTGTAATGACAGTAAGTTCAAGTGAATTTATATCACTATATCCGCATACAAAATTGTATTGTGGTCTGTTGAAATTGAAATTTATTCTTCCTTGTAAAAAGTCTATAGATTTAAGATTTAATTTAGAATTAAATTCCTTTAAAGCTTTTTGTCTTGTAATAATAGATAAAATAAATCCTAAATAGACAACTAATGGCAAAATTATAAATAAAACCCAAGCCATCCAAAAACCGTCAGGTTCAGATGATGAGACAGTATTATAAGCATCTTTTACCCAATTACAAAAACTCTCTATAGATGCAGCTTCGGAGACATTCATAAAGTAAGCTAATAAAAGAGCAACAGTATAAATTATGCTGAATATTCCCCACATTATGGGCATACTTAATGAAGTTTTTTGTGAAACGTTATTTATATGCATATAACCAACCTTTTTTCATTATACAGATTTTTAAGAAATTGTAAATATGAATTTAGTTTTGTTCAATTAATTTTAATCTTTGTTTAGTTGACGGGTGAGTTGAAAAATATTGTAGATATTCAGGCATTTTGTCTTTTTTCTCTAAGAATTTGAAAAATTCGACAGCGCCTGTATTTCGACCATATAATTTGTATACTATTTTGTTTGCGTATAAATCAGCTTCTTTTTCTTGTTTTCTTGAATAGTTTAAGTTATTCAAGTCAGAAATACTGTTTATAGTTATATCTAAATTATTATTCCCTGCAGAAAATATTGATATTACAGCAGATATAATAATTTGTCTGCTTATAGTTTTTAAATGATCTCTATGTGCGTAATGTCCGAGTTCATGTGCAAGTATAAATGTTAGAACTTCTTCATCTTTAATTTCTTTTAATAGACCTTTTGTGAAAAATATTGTACCGTTTGGTGTTACAAAGGCATTTATTTCTTTTTTGTTAATTTCATAGATAGGAAACTTTGATTTGCCTTGTAATTTTTTATCTAAAGGTACAATTTCATCTCTTATATTTTCAAGCACTCGAATTTCTTCTTCTTGATTATTCACAGTTGGTTGAATATTATAAGAAAAAGCATGTTCAATTTTCATTTGGGTTTCATCTGACATTCTGTCAATAAAAAAATTTCCGACTGTATCTGCGAAAATATATAGTCCAAAAATTAGAGCAGCAATGCCTGAAATTAAAATTATAAATTCAATTCCGACATTAGATTTTCCGACATTTACATTGTCTTCTATTACGTTTAAATATCTTTCTTCCAGACTTTTATTCATAAGTTATTGCTGTTCCATATGCAATAATTGCACATTGAGGTACACTTTCTTGACCGTATGTATCATTTATCATAACAGATTCTATACGGGTATTTATTATGAAATTTGCACCTCTTGCCTTTTCTCTCATGCGTAAAATTGCTTCTCTTCTGCCTCTATCAAGAATAGATTCAAAAGTCGTAAGTCTTCCGCCAAAGAAGTTTTTCAAAGAAGCAACGAAGTTTTTAAAATAATCGCCGCTGATTACGCATTCACCTGTTACAAGTTCAATTTTTTTTATTTTTTTATTTGTATGCCAAGTTTTTGCCCCAAAGTTTACAATAGGTTTTCTGATTAAGGCAATTTCTCTTTTTCTTATATTTTCAAAATGTCGTTTTTCAATAATACTCCCGGTAATAAAAGTTACACCAAGGATTATTAATAGTAGTATTATATCGCTCATATAAAATTATCCTTTTGGTTCAACTTTTACTGCAGTACCATATGCGTACACCTCAGCAGCACCGACTGTAACTGATGATGTCGCTAATCTTACATTAACTACTGCATTTGCTCCCATTCTAATAGCTTGTTCTTGCATTCTTGCAATAGCTTCTTTACGTGCTTCTGTTAAAAGTTCTGTATAACTTTTTAACTCTCCGCCTACCATGTTTTTTAGACCTGCACCAAAATCTTTAATAGCGTTTTTAGCTCTCACTGTGCTGCCTGTCACAAGACCATACTGTGCAACGATATTCATTCCAGGCACAGTTTCAATATTTGTTAAAATCATCTTCATAACCTCCGCCTTGATATTATCATTGAAAGGAGGTTTTGAAATCATATACTTATATTAGTTATTTAATTACTTCAATAGTGTCGTAATCTACAAGATATGGCAAATGCTCTTCTGTAATTAATTCACCCGGTAATAAAACCGCAATTCCCGGAGGGCATTCTGCGATTACTTCAGCTGCAATTCTGCCTACTGCATGTTCTTTTGGAATAACTTCTTTGTGAGAATAGAATGCTTCACGAAGAGTCATTTTGATAATTGGAGTAAGCATAGGCATATGTTTTTTCTTTTCAAGATAGCATATATCTGTGTAATTTGTTTTATCAATTTGTTGTAAGCATTTTACAAGATATTGCATATCAGTTCTTGTATTACCTATGTTAGAAAGTATTAAAAGTCCAGCATCTGAGGCACTTTCAACTTCTATATTAAAATCAATTTCCAAAATAGATTCAAGACGTTTTCCTGATAATCTGTCGTCTCTGATAAATACTTTTGTAATATCTGTTTTGTAACCAAAATCTGGTCTTAAATGGTGGATATGTTCTAATTTATCAATTTCACGTCTTAAATATTTTGCGTTTTGTACTGCACGTTCAAGTTGTTTTCTTCCTCTAGGACTGTCAAGATTTGCACGAGCGGCATCAAGACTTGCTAAAAGCATTAATGAAGGACTTGTTGTATGTAAAAGTTTTAGAGCTTTTTCTACTGCATCGCAATCTAATTTTGAATTTTCTGCAATATGCAACATAGAACTTTGGCTCATACTTCCGCCTGTTTTGTGTAAAGAATGAACTACAGCATCTGCGCCAAGTTTCAAAGCAGTTGTTGGAAGATGATTGTTAAAATTCCAAAGGCAGGCATGAGCTTCATCAACAATTAAAGGTACATTGTATTTTTTGCACACTTCAGCAATTGATTTTACGTCAGATACAACCCCTTCATATGTAGGGTTTGTAATCCATACCATTCCTGCATCACTATTTTTTGATAGCATTTCTTCAACACTTTCAGGAGTAACGTTACCCCAGATTCCCCATTCGTCGAACTTTTTAGGGATTAGCCATAATGGTTCTGCTCCTGAAATAATCATACCTGTTAAAATTGATCTGTGACAATTTCTGTTTGTAACAATTTTTTGACCTTTTTTAGTCAATCCCATTGCTAATGCTAAATTTCCTGCAGTTGAACCGTTTATTAAAAAGAAAGTCTTTTTAGCTCCGAAAGCTTTTGCAGCTAGTTCTTGAGCTTCTTTAATAGGACCTGTTGCAGGGTGTAATGTGCCCAATCCGTCAAATTCATCTGTAGTGTCTATAGATAGAGCTTTTGCACCGATAAGTTTTTTAAATTCAGGCAAAGAACCATTACCTTTTGTGTGACCAGGAATGTGAAATTGGTAAGTCGGATTTTCATAAGCATTTTTTAATGCTTCTACAATCGGGGCTTTTACTTTTACTTTTGAATTTTTTTCTTGTTGTTTTAGCATTTTTAGGGTTTCCAATTTTTTGCGTGGGTAATTTTTCTTTTTTGTTACATTTGTCATAATTATTAATATACACTAAAAAAATTTTTTTTTGCATATATTTTGTGTTACATTAATATTTGTGAACTATTTTTTTAAAAGGATAGCTTTAATACTTATTTTAATTATGCTTGCCCCACCTGTGTTTGCCTTCGGAAAGACAAAACACAAGGGAGTTAGTCCTGTGGAAAATCAGGAAGTAATTCATCTTGATGTTACTAAAAATGATAGTGATTTATCAGAAGAAAATCAAATTCCTGAAAATCCAAAACAAAAAAATGATGATTGGGTGCAAAAAGATATAATTCGAGATAACGTAGATACAGAGTTCTCTATCTTTGACAATTTAATTGATACAGATAAAGATTCTGATCACCCTTTTAAAATTGAAGAAGAATCTCTTTTTGGAAAAATTTATAAAAAGAAATTAGAAAGAACTTCTATTCCTTCATTTTTATTAAAAGATGAATTGACTTTTAAATATAATAAAGGGCCTATTGATAAAGTTCAATTTTATGGTGCTTATCAAGGGAATATGGGATTCGATTTTTCAGGGGCTGATTATGATACTGATTACGGTTTTGGATTTATGGAAGCCGGTGTTGTTGGGGATTTCAAAGATAAAAATACAGATTTTAAATTACAATTTAATTTTAAAAATGGTGAAAACAGAACATATTTGCAAGGTCTTGTGACAGATGCATATATTATGAACACAAGAATCCCTCACCACAAAATTATCGTTGGTAATTCTCGAAATCAAGTAGGTTTTGAAGGCGGTATGGGATCTTATGTATTGCCTTTTGCAATGCGTTCGCAAATTTCTAGAACTTTCGGTAATACAAGAGCATTAGGTGTGAGGGTTGTAGGTGACTATGATTTAGTTGACTATAGTGTTGCATTGAATAGTTCTGACAGATTTTTTAAAGAATTTTTCCCGGGAGCTGAATTTACAGGTTGGGTAAACTTAAAACCTTTGGGTAAAACCGACGGAAAATACGGAACACTTGTATTAGGCGGAGGTCTGAATGCAGGGCATAACGATACTGATTATACAGTAGGTGGAGCTTATGCAAGTTATAGATATAAAAAGTTTATGGCAAACTTTGAATATGCAATAGCAGACGGATACAACGGAACATACAGAAGTACCGATAAAGCTGAAGGTTTTTATACAACTATCGGGTACAGGATTACACAAAAATTGCATATCCTGGCTCGTTATGACCAATTTGATCCAAACCGAGATATTGCAAATAACAAGAGTCGAGAATATTCTGTTGGTTTGAATTATTTTATCAAAGGTCAGGCATTGCGTTTAATTTTGAATTATGTATTCTGTGATAATGAAAATACCGAAGATAGTCATAGAATTATTCTCGGTACTCAAATTGTTTTATAAAACTAATTAATAATGCTAAAAATAGTGCAGAATTAAAACAAATTGATTTATTCCTGCACTATTTTTCTAAAATTCTTGATAAGCATAATCTTATAATCAAAGATTTACGTATAATGAATATGAAAATAAAATATTAATCTTTTTTGTGTTTTACATCTTCTTTTATTACAATGAGGTTGTTTATAATTTTCATCGCGCAAGTTGGAAGTACAACGTCATTTAAGCCGTTTGCAATGCTGATAATTTTTCCTGCGCCCAAAACTACTTCATCACCTTTGTAGAAGAATTTGTAGTCATCTTGTCTGTCTGAACGAATTGTGATTTGATCCATTTGTTTTTACCTCTTTTTTTACTATTTCTATTAAATCCTTTTGTATTCTTTAAGTTTCTCTAAAATCTTATTAATGGGTGTTTGCTACACGCTCCCCTTTGTTGTTATAAAAAATTCCTTCTTCCATAACTTCTTCGTAAATTTCTTCATCTTTTTTGAAACTTTCTTCTGTATATGGATATAAGTCAATGCAGACGTCTAATTCAGTTTCAATTTTTCCGACAATAGGCCAAATTTGTTCTCTTTTGGATTTGTCTTCAATATCAAAAAGAGCTGCAAGTTCAATATCTTCACCTTCATGCAATTCGCCGTCAGTGTGAATTCCGAATAAATACAAGCCTTTAAAATCTTTAAAGACACGATTGAAAGCAAATGCAATTTTTGAGATTACTTCATCAACAGATTTTGCCATTTTTTTATCCTTTTAGATTTTTATATAACGTCCTTTTTGTCTATTTTGAAATTTTTTCTGCCACATCATCTTTGCTGATTGTTACTTGCTCAGATGTTGCAAGATTTTTGACGGAAACTTGGTTTGATTTAATTTCATCTTCACCTAAGATAAGTGCATATCTTGCGACTTTAGATGCTTTTTCAAGTTGTTTTGTGAATTTTTTATTAGCAAGATCAAATTCAACATTCAACCCTTTAGCTCTTAATTCTTGTGCGAATGCAAAAGCATTGGCAGGTGAATTTGATACGATGTAACCGTCAAGTTTTTCAGGTTCAACTTCAGGTAATAAAGAATTTAATCTTTCCATACCCATAGCCCAACCGACAGCAGGAGTATCTTCTCCGCCAAGATTTCTGACTAAACTGTCATATCTTCCGCCGCCGCAGACTGCGTTTTGTGAACCTAAGTTATTTGATTTTATTTCAAAAACTGTTCTGTTGTAGTAATCTAATCCTCTTACAAGGAGTTTGTTTTCGACATATTTAATGTTTAATTTATCTAAGTATGATTTTAACTCACTGTAATGTTGTGCACATTCTTCGCAAATAAAATCAGATTGAATAACTTTTTGAATTTCAGGTTTTGCAAAAATTTCTTTGCAAGACTCTACTTTGCAATCTAAAAGTCTTAGAGGATTTTTTTCATAGCGATTTTGGCAGTCTTCACAAAGATTGTCAAATTCAGGTTTTAAGACTTCTTTAATTTTATTTTTGTATTCTTCACGGCATTTAGGGCAGCCCAAAGAATTTATTTCTACTTCTAAATCGTTAAGACCTAATGAATTAAGATAATCGACAGCAAGCATAATTGCTTCAGCATCAGCTGTCGGTTCTTTAATCCCGAACATTTCCACACCGACTTGGTGGAATTGTCTTTGTCTTCCTGCTTGAGGACGTTCATATCTGAACATTGGACCTTTGTACCAAAGTTTTACAGGTGCTGAAAGTCTTGCCATTCCGTTTTCTATGAATGAACGGACAACGCCTGCAGTATTTTCAGGTCTTAATGTAATAGATCTGTCACTTTTTTCAAAAGTGTACATTTCTTTGTTCACAATATCTGTTGTATCACCAACTCCACGAGCAAAAAGTTCTGTTGCTTCAAAGATTGGTGTTCTGATTTCTTTATATCCGTAGCGGGTAAAAATTTCTAATGCATTTTTCTCAAGTCTATGCCATTGACCAACTTCTTGAGGTAAAATGTCTTTTGTTCCTTTTTGTACTTTAATTATTTTAGCCATAAAATTATTATATAAATTTGAGTTGAAATTGTCAAATAAAATTTAATGGATATAGGCTGATTTGCTTTGTAATTGTTGGCAATAAGAAAAATTTTTCTTGTCATTCTGAACTTGTTTCAGAATCTTTTCTTTATTTACGCTTTTGAATTAAATTATAGTTTTTAGATTTTATATTCATTATAGGTCTTTAGTCTAAAGGATTCAGTTTTTCCTGAAATTATATGTCAAATGAATTCTATATTTACTTCTTATAAAAAATCGAAAAGGCAATTTTAGAAAGGAAAAATACTTTATATAAATATCTAGGAAAATTAGGAGAATTTATATGGGGAAATCAGATTTGGGAATTAATCTAGCAAAGCGTTGTTTTGCTTGGGTAAAAGCTGGTGGAAAGACAAGTATATTAGAGACTAAAAATCAATTTGTTGCTAAAGATGCAATATTTGCGTATAAACCCAAATATGACAAAGCTGTAAATTCTTGTATTAGTTCTCTCTTAAAGGAAGGTCTAAATAAACAGACGGCAGAAAAGATTGCAAAATATAAGGTAAAAGAAGATATCATTAATTTTGGAAAACCATTAGAAGATATTATTTTAAAACGAAGAGCATCTGATCCTCAATTATTGACATTGCCTGACGGCATGGGAGATTTAAGTGCTGATGCTAGTACTTATGTAATGAATATAACTCAGAAAGCAAGAGCTGTTAATTTAGCTAAATATAATCCGAAAGTTGCTGAGAATATGAAAACTAAGCCAGAGTTATTTGTTTTATCAGAGGAAGAATTAATAAGTAAAAAGATTTTAGATAAGGCTTTTGCCAAAGTTCCAGGTAATGCACTTGAATCCATTGAATATAGAGGTGCAGCTATTCCAAAAAATAGTATTGTTTATCAAAATTTAGTTAATTTAAAAAAAGGAGATGTGTACATTGAGCCGGGTTATATATGGACATCACCTAATCGAAATTATGCTTTTGGTAGGTATGCAGATATAACAGGTGGTTTTACTCCGCAAGCAAGTATAAAATATCATATATTTATACCTCCAAAAAGTAAAATGCTTTGTGTTGACAGATTAAATCCAGAAACTTTGCTTAAATATAATTCAAAATTCAAAGTTTGTAATATAATAAAACATAATAATGGAAATTTAGATTTGTTTTTGGAATATCTATAAGTTTAATTTGTTATGATCAAAATAAATTAAATTTCTTCTACCCACTTTTTTGGGTCAAAGCGTAAATCTTTTACATTCAGTTTTAGTGATTTCAAATATGGTTCAAATTTTACTAAAAGTTGGGTTTTTCTCAAGGTTAATTCTTGTGCTACAATTGCATTTTCGCAGGCTATTACCATAACTCCACCACCCATCATTGAGTATGGTTTTGATTTGCTTGCGAATTTTGTACCTGCAACTTTATCCCAGAACTTGTATAAATTATTTCTGGTGATAGCTTTTTTTACTTCCTTTTTGCCAAGTAATTCTTCAACGAGAGATTCGGTTGTTACAAAATCTGTATAGAGAACCTTTTTCATTTTGAAACCAAACTTTTTTGTGCTAACATAATAAAATGGATTATTCTAAATTAAATGATATCATAAAATCGTCCAAAAATATATTGATAATTTCACACGTTAACCCTGACGGAGATACATTAGGCTCTATGTGCGGATTGTATTGTGCAATTCTTGATAATTTCAAGAAAAAGTGCGATATGGTCGCTATCTCAAAAATTCCTGATGTGTATTCGTATTTGCCTCATTTATCGGAGGTGAAAAATGTTGATGATTTAGATAAATCAAGAGAATATGATCTTGTAATTAATGTAGATGTCGCAGCTTTAGATAGAGCTTGTGATGCAAAAATTCTTTTTGAAAAAGCTAAATTTACCGTAAATATTGATCATCACAAAACAAATATCGCATATGGAAATTTGAATTTTATAAATCCTGATGCAAGTTCGACAGGTGAAGTTTTGTTTGGCTGTTTTGAAAATATGAATTGGAAAGTTAATTTAGACTGTGCAATTTGTCTTTATACAGCAATATTAACTGATACAGGGTCATTCAGATTTGATAATACAAAGCCTTCAACTTTTGAGGTTGCATCAAAGTTAGTTGAAATAGGGGTTCAGCCTTCTGATATTTATAAAAAGGTTTATGAATCAGATTCAAAAACTCTAGTAATGTTTCAGGCACATTGTATTAGCAAAGCAAAATTTTTAGAAGACGATAAGATTGCTTATACTCTTGTGTATAAAAAAGATATGGAAAAATTCTCTGCAGGCGATGACTGTATGGAGGGTTTGACAGAAAAACTAAGAGCTATTGTGACAACAAGGATTGCTTTTGTTGCAAAAGAAATGAAATCAGGTGGTACAAAGATTTCTATGCGCAGCAAATTTGCTGATGTAGCTGAAATTTGCAGTGTATTTGGTGGCGGTGGGCATAAATTTGCTGCAGGGTGTACAATTAAAGCACCTGTTGAAGATGCTGCCAAAAAAGTGTTGGAAGAAATTAAGAAAAGGGAAATTTAAGATAAAATTGGGTAATGCCCGATAAAAAGAGGATTAGAGTGGATTTTAAAGCTTTTGTAAGAGGTGTAAAAAGATTAGTTATATCTGTTATAAAAAATGATTTCTACGGTATGGCCGCAGAAATGGGCTTTATGATGGTTATCGGGATTTTCCCTTTTATGCTTTTTTTAACGGCTGTTTTTGGCTGGATGGGCAACAAGGCTTTGATGACTCCGATTTTAAGATTTCTTGCAACGTTTATGCCTGAGCAGGCTATGGATTTGATTATGACTGTGCTGTCTGAAGCTATGATTTTTTCTCATGGTCGTTTGATGGCGATTATTGGTTTTTGTGTAACTTTGTTTTTATCAACTAACGGTATTGCAGTTGTA